>Ga0256847_1000012_pt1 | contig 132248 bp, 106 predicted proteins | sample TeddybearmetaG_FD_189099 | JGI IMG/M metagenome (GOLD analysis project Ga0256847, IMG submission 189099) | Hydrothermal vent microbial communities from East Pacific Rise, Pacific Ocean - Teddybear | ecosystem: Environmental > Aquatic > Marine > Hydrothermal vents | place: Pacific Ocean: East... | reverse complement strand
TTTAAGAATACGAAGACTATCTACGCCCAAAGCATTAAGAACATTGGTCTGCAGCTATTTTTCGCTCCATAGCTTTGGCTATGAAGCTCAAAATGAGCTTTGCCAATAACCTTAAGCCTTTCGGCTCTATTAAGCCCTGCATTCTTAAATGACTTCTATCTTAAAATCTAAATATATTATACAAAAGGGAAAAATAGTAGTATTTTTCAATATATCCCTCAGGGCAGAGATCCATACCCAAAAAATAAAGACATTTCAAACCAAATTTTTATATAATCAAAACATTTTAATATTATGTCAATCAACTTATTAGACATGCTAAAAGACCAAGTTACTGGATCTTTAGCAAAACAAGCAAGCGGCTTTCTTGGAGAATCAGAAGAGAATGTAACTAGTGGATTAGGAAGTGTATTTCCTGCATTGTTAGGATCAGTAATCAACAAATCTTCAGAACCTTCAGGAGCAACAGGCTTGATGGATATGATTGGCGGTTTAGACATGGACATGTTAGGAGACATAGGTGGTCTTTTTGGTGGTGGAGCGAGTAGTGTGAATGGGTTATTAAATTCAGGAGGCGGTATCGTGGAATCACTTTTGGGAGATAAAATGGGAGGAATATCTAAGATGATATCAAAAGTATCTGGCCTTAAAGGAGGAAGCTCATCTTCACTTCTTAAAATGGCTGCTCCATTTTTAATGGGAATCCTTGGAAAACAAATGAAAGGTAAAGGTTTATCATTCCTTACTGATTTATTAATGGGTCAAAAAGATCACGTTCAAGCTGCTTTACCTTCAGGTATGGGTGGTCTTCTTGGATTAGGTGATATGGCTAAAAATATAACAGGCGCAGTATCAAGTGCAGCAGGAGCTGTTTCAGGCGCAGCAGGAGCTGTGACAGGTGCAGCCGGTGATGCGCTTAGTGGCGCAACTGGAGCGGTTACTGGTGCTGCAGGTGCAGTAACTGGTGTTGCGGGTGATGCGCTTAGTGGTGCTTCTGATGCTGTAAAAGGAGCAGCAGGAGTGGTTACTGGAGCAGCTGGTAATGTTGCGAATGTAGCAGGTGATGCAGCTAGCGCTGGACTTGGATGGATCAAATGGGCATTGCCATTTTTATTGATCGGAGCATTAGCTATCTGGGGAATAAACGCAGGATGGTTTGGTGGATCTGCAAAAGATGCATAAGGTGATGTATCTGAAGGTGTAAGTACTGTAGCAGATGCTGCAGGAGATGTAGCAAAAAAAGGTGGAGACATGGCTACTGATGCAGCTGGTGCAATTGGAGGAACAGCAAGCGATTTGGCAAAATCAGCTTTTGCAACTGTAAATGAAGCCGCTAAATCAGCTCTAGATAAAGTATCATTCACAGCAAATTCAGCAGGAAGTCAAATGATGGACTATATCAAAGGAGGATTCAAAGGTGATGGAAAAGTTACTTTCAGAAATTTAACTTTTGAATCAGGTTCTGCAGAAATATCAGGTGATTCGGCTAAAGAGGTAGATAATCTTGCTTCAATATTAAAAGCTTATCCTAATGTAAAAATTAATGTAAGCGGTTACACAGATAGTCAAGGTAATGCTGATAGCAACAAAACCTTATCAATGAATAGAGCAATGGCTGTTAAAACCAGACTTATAGGTCAAGGTATTAATCCTATGAGAGTCATGACAGCTGGATATGGTGCTGAGAATCCAGTAGCGACCAACGATACTCCTGAAGGAAGAGCACAAAACAGAAGAATCGAAGCTACTATCGTAAAGTAATCTTCAAAGAACATAAATGGTATAGCCTGTATTCTTAATTGAGTATGGACTATTTTATTTTAAACTTCAATGTTTCTACATCATTAGCTTTTATTCCTTTTGAAAAACATATAGGTAGGAATTCCTAATAGTAGAATAATTAGTCCATAAATTGCAAAAGCATCAATTTTGAGTATCATGTTTATCACAAAGGCTACGAGTACAATTAAATACAGAATTGGGATTAACGGGAATAGTTTCAATTGATAAGCAGGTGATTGGTTTTGATTTCTCTTTCTAAAAATAAATATTGTACTTGCTGCTAAGGCCATGAAAAGAATGTCCATAAATGTAGCAAAGGTCATTAAATTATGAAAATCTTTAAATGCCAATATCAATACAATGGCCCAGCCACACTGAAAAAGCATTGCAATATGTGGTGTTTTATATTTAGGATGTACTTTTGCTAGAGCCTTAAAAAAAACACCATCTTTAGCCATCGCATAATATATTCTAGGGGCAGTCATCGTATAAATACCTATTGTTCCAAAAATAGAAATTGAAATACCTATCGCTACTAATTTCCCACCACCCTTAATTACATTTCCTACTGCATCTCCTGCAATACGTTCTGAGTTTATTATTTGATCAAGAGGCAAGAGACTTGAATATGCAAATACGGCTAAAAGATAAAATAAGGTAACTGTCAAAGTTCCATAAAGCATTGCCTTCGGAACAGTGGATTGTGGATTCTTAGTCTCACCAGATAGATAGGTTGCATGATGCCAACCTCCAAAAGAAAAGAACACTCCCGTAAAAGCCAAAAGGATCATCGATCCTAAGTCTTCAGGCATTTGTGTGAAATCAAAATTTAGTGGATGATTGGTTTCTGCTGAATTAAAATAGGCGAATCCTAGTAGTATAATTGCAGACAAAGCAAGTAACTTAAGGCTGGTAAACAACTTTGCAAACAAACCACTGATATTTACTCCTATAATATTAATACCTGTTAAAAACAAAAGTGTGCCAATAGCAATTGATCTTTTCACAATCTCACTCATCTCAAAAAAGTAACCAAGGAAGTCGGTAAAGACAACACTCAAAGCTGCTAATGCACCTGTAGTTACGATTAAAAGTATGATCCAACCATATAAAAATCCAGCCATTGAACCATATGCTTCTTTAAGAAAGACATAAACCCCTCCAGCTTTTGGAAATCTAGCACTCAACTCTGAAAATGTCATTGCACCTAGGAATGTAACTATTCCTCCGATCAACCAAACAAGCATTACATACCCATGATGAGGCAAATCTCTAAATATTCTTGCTGGGGTAACAAATATTCCTGAGCCAATACATGATCCTATAACAATCATGGTCAAACCTGTGATTGTTAGGTCTTTCTTTAAGTCGGGCATAGTACTTATTTGGTTCGTTTAATTAAGAACTTAAATATATCACATATATTGGGGTAATCTTATATTTATGTATTCAAGACAAATGAAAACATTTCTACAGACAAATATCATTATCCTCATCCTCATGGTCTCTTTCAACTTTATGAAAGCGCAGTATAGTGGGTTAGATTTACTTAATCATGAACCTAAAAAAGAGATTCCATTTAAATATGTAAATGGATTTATAATAATCAAAGTATTCTACAGCAATTTCTTTGAACTTAACTTTCTATTTGATACAGGTGCATCCCACAATATTTTATTCAAGAAAAATGTGAATGATATTCTAGGTATTGGATATACAGATACAATACTTATTGGGGGTGCTGATATTCAAGAAAAAATGAAAGCTCTTGTATCTAGGAATATTCCAATGCAACTTAAAAACACCAATGTCATACTGAGGGATATTATCGTCTTGGAAGAAGATTTCTTAGAACTAGAAAAAATTCTTGGAACTCGAATTGATGGCATCTTGGGTGGAGATTTCTTTAAAGGTCTAGTTATTGGTATAGATCACCGGAAGGATAAAATAACGATATACAATCCAAACAAATTTAAACCAAATCCTAAGTTTTCAGTCCATGATATAGACATCCACAATTATAAGCCATATATAAAGGCTCCTACTGAAATTGGTGGAAAAATTGATACTCTCAACTATCTGATCGATACTGGTGCCTCACTTGCTCTTCTAGTCCACTCGAATAGAGACAATGAATTCGAGATGCCAGAAAATGTAATTATTGGGAATCTAGGAAAAGGACTTGGAGGCGATATTAGTGGGTATATCGGTATGATTGATGGTTTAAATATTGATCAATATAGATTGCCAAATATTATTACAAGTTTTCAAGAAATAGATTCTTCTTTTCTGGATTCAGACCAAATTATCAGAGACGGCATTATTGGCAATGTAATATTGTCCAGGTTTCACATTATTATTGACTATATGAGGGAGAAACTTTATCTAAAGCAAATTTCCAAATTGGATGAAGAATTTGATTATGACAAAAGCGGAATGCTAATTTATGCTCTGGGGGAAAAATTAAATCAATATTACATAAAGACAATTTATCCCGATACGCCTGCAGAAGAAGCTGGATTATTGCCTGGCGATAAAATAGTTAAGATTGGATTTTGGCCAGCGAAATATTATTCGCTATCTGGAATTTTGAATAAATTGCAAGGGAAGGAAGGAAAGAAAATAAAATTAACTATCCTTAGAAACGGTGAAAAAATAAAAACTCAGTTTAGGTTAAGGAATTTATTTAAAAAGGCTTCCAATAAAAAAGGTGCTTCAACAAAAGTTGAAACACCTAAATAATCCTTTTCAAGCAGTAAAATCCTATTCTTCCTCAGAAGAAGCAGCTCTTTGTCCTTTAGCAGGTGCTTGATAATTAGTGTCAGGAACAATATTTACAAATGTTCTTCCTAATCTTTTTTTCTTAAATTCAACTGATCCTGGAACAAGTGCATGAAGGGTATGATCTTTACCCATTCCTACGTTACTCCCTGGATGAAATTTAGTGCCTCTTTGTCTGACAATGATATTTCCAGCTTTAGCATATTGCCCGCCAAATAATTTCACACCTAAAAACTTAGCATTACTATCTCTTCCATTGTCCGTACTACCAACTCCTTTTTTATGAGCCATGATTGATAATTTTTTATTGTTTGAAAAAACTCCACATACAACTATGCTGAGATAGAGTCTATTTTGATTTTAGTAAAACACTGTCTATGACCGTTCTTCACTCTATATCCTTTCCTTCTCTTCTTTTTAAATACGATCACTTTATCACCTTTCTGATGACCTAGAACTGTGGCACCAACTTTAGCCCCACTAATAATCGGCGTGCCTAGAGTAGAAGATCCATCATTTTCAACCAAAAGTACTTGGTCAAAACTAACATTATCTCCCTCTGCTGCTTCTAACTGGTGGACGAAAATCTCTTGACCTTCTGTCACTTTCATTTGCTGACCAGCTATTGTTACGATTGCAAACATGTTTAGTTTAATTTTAATTTTTCAAAATGGACTGCAAAGGTACATTTATTATTAATAAAAATCACTATTGAATCCACAATATTTTCATTGCTTTATTTTCTAAAGTATTGTATATGAATGTTTAAAAAGCCTAGTGACTCAAGCCATAAGTTATTGATAGTTAAAATGAGTCTATTTTTCTTTAGTCAAGGATTGAGAAAGGAAGATAGCCGTAGCTACCTGACTGACGAAAGACGAAGAATCAAGGAAAAAGTGGCCATTTAAGCTGTCAAGTATTTATGATTTGAACCACTAGAAACATTTAAGCAAAAAAAATGAATGACAACTACAATAAATAATAACAAAAAAAAGCGGCGCTATAAAGCGCCGCTATATTTTTACTAAATATTAATTGTTATTAATATCCAGAGTTTTTATTTCCACTATATGTAGATCCAGTTGACTTTGTACTTCTGTCTCCTCTTCCAGCACTTGGACCATCAGGTCTTCCCATGTCAAAATCAGACCCATCACATAATCTAAATTCTACTCTTCTGTTCATGTAATGTTGTGCTTCAGATCTTGCTTTAGCACCACCCATCATAGGTGAATCTTCTCCACCGTACATTAAGTTAAATCTACTTCTATCGATACCATAATTAGTCACCAAGTAATCTACTGAAGCTTGAGCTCTGTTGTAAGATAGTACTCTGTTGTAGTCATTGCTATTTCTAGCATCAGTATGGCCTACAGCTGCAACACATACATTTGGACACATTTTCATAACATTAGCTATATGGTGCAATTGACCATAAAATTCTGGCTTAATGTTGTATCTGTCTAGATCAAAATGAATCATTGGTAAGAACCATTTTCCACAATCAGAATTTCCTGCTAAATTATTAACAGTATTCATGATTGCATTAGTCTTATTTTCAACTATCTTATTAACGTCATCTTCAGTTATGCAACATACTACCTCAGCTACTCCTTTATCATCTACTTCCCATCCCGGAGGTGAATAAGGCTCTGCATCTTTACAATCCGCAAATCCATCACCATCACTATCTAAAGTAACCCCTCTTGTATCTACTGGACAACCTGCTGGAGTATCTAATTCAACGTCCATCATGTTAATTACACCATCACCATCATCATCTGATATATCAAGAACAGGTCTTTGCTTCAACATAGCGATATCATTCATAGTCGCATCAAGTGGATTCAACCAGTATAATGGCTCAGTAACTTTATCAAGATTTCCTAAATTGATACCTAATCTTATGTTAGTATAGTGCAATAAATCAACATTGTTAGTTGCATCTAAAGCAGTTCTAAACTTGATACCATCAAGATAATCATTATCAGTAACCATCAATTGATGCTCTATTCCAAGATTAATTCTTTTACTTAATTTTCTTGAAAGACCCATTGATGCAGTCCATACAACATGGATGTTTGTATCATCTCCAATTCTAAAGATACCTTGCTTTTTGAAACCATCAGTCTCATAAACACCATCGTGAACAGTATTTATTTCATCTTTAATTGCGCTTCTTCCTGATTTAGTATCAAAATCTAAATTTTTAATATCTGTATTAGAATAATCGTATGCATTTAAGCTTGCATCAAGAAGGTCAAGTTTAGTGTTGTGATTGTCCAAACCTACTCCAATAGCCATATACCAATTCCACTTGTTTCTATCTTTATGAAATAATAAGTTACCTATATTTATAACACCTTGTAAAGCCCCATAAATATATGTCGTTTTGTGAGAAGGATACCAACCATCAGTTCCAACGTATTTTCGATAGTCATCAACAAAATCAGGATCGTTGGGACCGTATTCTTTCAATCCACCTCCTTGATTTAAAGTTCCTCCTGCAGCACTAGCTCTATCAGAACTCCAACGTTGTGGTTCTAATCCAGTTGCTTTACCATAAAATAAATCAGCTCTTACCGAAAAAACGTAATGAATTGATTTTCTTAGGTGCAATCCTACTCCGTATCCACCTGGCAACGTTCTATCAACGTCACCATCAATAAATAAATGACCCACGTGAACTCCTAGTTCCCATGCGCTTTTTGGTTTTGCAGAATAGTTGGTTTCACCCATCTTCCACATTTTGTTTTGCTCGGGGTTTTTCGTCATCTCATCAGAATAACTGGTTTTCGAGAAAGCATCATCTTGAGCTTGAGTACTTACAAAAACGAAAGCCAATAATAAAGTGAGTAAATAAATCCTCTTTGTCATAGGGCAATATTTTAAATCTATTTTAAATTTAGTGTAGGGTGCAAAAATACCGAAATATTGTAATGCACCAAATATAAATATGAATATTACTTGCTAAATCTGAGTTTTTAACATTAGATAAAGTTTACATCTTCATATTAAAAGCTAAGAAACAGTAATATTTTTACTTTTCACAAATATTTTTAGACAAATTGTTTACATTTCTTAAGTTATTTTTGTCTAATTTCAATAAATCAAGACTGATTTCAACAAATTAAACTGTTGATTTTCAGTAATTCTAATTCATTATAGCATTTACATTTAAGCTACAATAGGTGTTTTTGAATTCCAATCTCATCAGATCTGTTTAATTCAAAATTAAAGATAACAACTTTCAAGCCATTTATCACAAATATTAAAATCAATAATTGTCTTTAAGCCATTAATTTTAAGTTGGTAAAACCCACAACCCTTTTATATTGAAAAACTAGCTGTTTAACGTATATGCTTTAAAAGCCCTACGTTTTACTTGCTAATCCTAGTGAAAATCACCAAACCAATCAGTAAAACATAAAAATTGAAAATTGATAAATATTCAATTATAATTTATAACCCATTATAAAACAATAATTTTTATATTTGTAATAAATATAATATGTTCTATGTTAAATAATTGGTTGGCTCCTGTAATGAATGAAAATATATCAGCTTATTTCACGTCTGTTTTTCATTCCAAAGAAAAATTTCCAAATCTGGAAGGTGCAAAAATTGTAGTTTTTACAAAAAATCATGATTTTAGTAATCTTTTTAGATCCAAAATGAATTTACTTTTCAATCATTTTAAAACTACAATTGTAGATATAGGGACTCTAAATACCAATAATAACTCATCTATATATCAGGTTATTTCGGAATTGCAAGATGGCTACATAGTCCCTGTTTTACTTGGCATTGATCAACAATCATTTGTAGACTTCTGCAAAGCAATGTCTCTTGAAAATAAATTGGAAATCACAGCACATATATCTAATACTGCGATTTGCTCAGCAGAAAATTATTCGGTCGAAAATATTGGATATCAAAGACATTTAACCCCAAAATACATTTTAGAAGAGATTCAAGATTCTCTCACTCCTGGGCTAAGTCTTGGCATGATGAGAAACAATAAAAAGGTAGTTGAACCTATATTAAGAGAAGTAAACTACCTTCATTTTGACCTTGCTTCGATAAGAACTTCTGATTGTCCTACAAAAAAGAATTCAATTCCTACTGGTCTATATGCAGAAGAAGCTTGTCAAATAATGCGGTATATTGGAGAAGGACTAAGATTAAAATTAATAACATTCGATACTTCTGGACTTGGAAAAGAGTCAACTAATGAAGCGATGCTTCTCGCTGAAATGTTATGGTACCTTCATGAAGGAATAGACATGAGACCAGAGTTCCATCCTGCTATCTCTGCAGATTTTAAAGAATTTGTAATCGAATTGAATGAAGTTGATCATTCTCTTATTTTTTTACAATGCAATAGATCTGGTAAGTGGTGGCTTAAAAAAGAAAAAGACTCTAATACTTATATTTCCTGTGCATATGAAGAATATGAACAATCAATTAAAAGTGAGATTCCAGAAAGATTGCTAAAACTATTATAGCAGTGGTTTAATAATAAAGAATTAAACGTATTCTATACATTTTTCAAGAGCTATGCCTCTTGAGCCTTTCAATAGAATAGTATTATCTTTTAGATCCAATTCTTTCAAAACCTTTGATAATTCATTTGTGTCTTTATAGATATTATAAGCAAATGAACCATCTAAATCTAAAAATTCAGACCCTACTAAAAACACATTTTCCCATTCAAAGGATGAAATGTAGCTAATCAAATTCAAATGTTCTTCTTTTGAACTTTGACCTAACTCTAACATATGCCCAAGAATGAGAGTTTTTTTTACTCCTGGGTGAGAATAAAAGTTTTTAATGCTTTCGACCATGCTTGATGGATTAGCATTGTATGCATCCAAAATCAACACATTCTTTTCAGTCTTTTTAATTTGAGATCTATTATTTCTTGGGATGTAATTATTTATTCCTCTTTTGAGTCCTTCTTCATTCACATCAAAATATCCACCAATTGTCAAAGCTGCTACAATGTTGATTGTATTGTAAACACCACTAAGGTTTGATAATATTGGAATTGTATTATATAGAATCTCAACATAAGGATAATCAGAAATAGATTGAACGTTTGATAATGAGTAGCTAATGTTTTTTGTATTTTCAGGTAGCGACTCTTTAAGTAAATGATCGTCTGTATTTAAAAAAATAGTGCCGTTAGTTTTATCTAGATACTCAAAAAGTTCTGTTTTCCCCTTTCTTACTCCTTCCAAATCACCAAATCCTTCGAGATGTGCTTTGCCGATATTTGTAATAAGACCTAATTCAGGCATAGCTATTTCAGACAAAAATTTTATCTCACCTAAGTGATTTGCCCCCATTTCAATAATAGCAATTTCATGCGCATCTGATATCGACAATATACTTAAAGGAACTCCTAGGTGATTGTTTAAATTTCCTTTTGTAGCAAAAACACTAAATTTAGTACTTAGCACAGATGCCATCAATTCTTTTGTAGTAGTTTTTCCATTCGAACCTGTAATCCCAATGACTGGAATATTTAACATACATCTATAATATCTTGCCAGATTTTGAAGAGCTTCGACAGAATCATTAACTAATAGGACATTAGGATTCCCCAAATAATTAGGATCGTCAATTACAGCATAACGTGCTCCATTCTTAAAAGCAGCATCTAAATACTTGTGTCCATCAAAATTTGGTCCTTTGATAGCAAAGAATACATCTCCATGATTGATAGATCTTGAATCAATAGATACTCCTTCAGAGTTTTTGTAATATTTATACAATTTTGCTGTATTCATAAACCGCTACCATTTCAATTAAAAAAGCCTCTGTTACAAGTAACAAAGGCTTCATTTATTCTATTTGAAGATACCTTATTTATATCTTCTCTTTACTTTTTTCTTTCCTTCTTTAAAGGTATTTCCACCAGTATCTTCGTTTCCTGCTGCACCACCTACTCTGATCATTTTACATCTAAATCCTAAGGTTCTGTCAGATTTAGTTTCTTGCTTATATCTTCTAGCTCCCGGAGATAACCAGAATAATCTATCAGCCCAAGAACCTCCTTTGATTACTCTTGACTCATCATTGATAAGAGTAGTCTTTCCATATCCGTATTCAATAGAATCATCATCATCATCTTCATAATTCTTCACATTACCTCTCTGATAATTCTCTCTATCAAGTACTTCTTCATCTTCAACATCTCTATATCTAAGTCTACCAAGGCTATCTTTTTCAACAAGATTACCTTCTTCATCAATAATTTTTTGTTGGAATACATTTCCTCTGTGTGGATTCAAATCTTGTTGGTCAGAATCTTTCAAAGATCCAAACGTCAAAGGTCTGTATACATCCAAAGTCCATTCACTTACATTTCCAGCCATATTATATAGACCGAAATCATTTGGCAAATAAGCTCTAGCTGGACCAGGTGTTGATGCATTATCATTTAGTGCTCCTGCCATACCCATGTAATCTCCTCTTCCTCTTTTGAAGTTAGCTAGGATTTTACCTTGTGTTCCATTTCTAGTTTTATATCTAGCTGTATTGCCATTCCAAGGGAAAATTCTTCTATCGGTGATAAGTTCATCTTTTGAAGATGCTTGATTTCCTTGAAGTGCTAAAGCAGCATATTCCCATTCAGCCTCTGTAGGCAATGTGTAATCAGGTAATAAGATTCCATCTTCAAATTTCACTGGTCTTTCTCCACCTGTAACAAGGTCTTCTTTGTTTTTCCTAACATTACCTTGGTACTGACCTGATAAATAAGCTTCCGAGTCAAATACATCTGAATCTTTAGAATCAGGAGAAGGATTTAAAATTCCTCTTTCAATAAGAATCATTTCATTTACTCTATTCGATCTCCACTTAGCATAGTCATTGGCTTGATGCCAACTTACTCCCACTACTGGATAATCATCGTAAGATGGATGTCTGAAATATGTTTGCACCAATGGTTCATTGTATGCAAGTTCTTCCCTCCATACCAAAGTATCAGGCAACGATTGTCTGTATACATCACCATATGATACATAGTGCGTTTTCACCCAGTGCAAATATTCTTTGTATGCGGTATTAGTTACTTCTGTTTCATCCATATAAAAAGATGAAACTGTAACTCTTCTTGGGATATTATTCCATTCAAAAGTCACATCCTCTTGGGTAAAACCCATTGAGTACGTACCTCCTTCTATTAGAACAAGATTAGGGCCTGTAATTTGACCTTCATAATCCAATTTTTCGAATCCTCCCCATTCAGGATCGTTGTACTTCCACCCTGTGGTGTCAGATGTTTCTCCACCTTTACTACAAGACCCCATTATTACACTTGCAGTTAAAGCGATTGTCATTAATTTTAATAAACTCTTCATTCTGTTAATCTATTTTTTTTCCATTAAGGCTGACAAATATAATTAAATTTTTCTTCCAAATACCTAATCTTACAATTAGCTTGAGCACAAATTATACCATTCTATCGAAAAAGCATGAGACAATCGTTATACTTACTTTCTTTTGGCAGCAATTTGTCAAAATTTATTGATATTCCTACCTCATGACTGCCTCCACTTCCTATTGTAAGTCCAGAAACTGTATAATCGAAGCTATAACTAATTTTAAAGATTCCAGATTTGACACCGACAGAAGCTATAACTGAATCCCCATTTGATCCTGTCTGTCGATACCATAATCCACCAAATATTTGTAATATATTTACATAGGCACCTACATTTAGTTGCCAAAACTCTTGTTGCTTTACAAAAAGTATGTTTGGTGATATAAACGTCCCGTACTCATCATTATTGCGTCCATCAAAACTGAATTGCGCTCCCCCATTAAAAGCCCAACGGATTGGCAATATACCAGTCTCACCTGTAATATCATCAATAAAGTCAATATTTGGAGAATTCAAGTGTTTAAAAGATATACCTCCATAAAATATTGGTGTATATAATAAGACACCTGTGGATACATCCAAATAACTCCTAGACGGTGACGCTGAAAATACCTCTTGACTAGGAAAACTAACTCCTCCTGGCGTCATCAACCCAAATTGCGGGTCTAGATTATCAAGAAACACTAATTTTGATTGATCAATTCTTGATTGTCCATAAGCTACATCGATGGCACCTTTTATAAATACCTCATCTCTGATTCGAATCTTGTATGAATATATCCCACCAAGTTTTGTTGTTTTAAGTGCACCATTACCTGAAGCATCAGTAGTTACGTATAAGCCGACTCCCGAAGATTTGTTCCATCTTTGATCATATGTCAATGAAAAAGTTTCATATGCATTGTTAATAGAAGGCCATTGGTTTCTATAATTTATTGATACAAGTGCGCCTCGTGTATTACCCGCAAAGGCTGGATTTATCAATAAAGGAGAATTATAAAATTGTGAATAAATTGGATCTTGCCCATACAGGTTACAGGTAAATAGAATAATTAAAATTGCTATAGAAAGATCTCTAATATTCATTTAATGATAAAAATCAATTTTTGGATTGCCAAAGCTAAAAAAAATAATCTGCTCCGACTTACTCATTAATCAATACAAATTCCGTATTTTTAATTCAAAGGAGCTAACGTAATTTAAGGTGTCCATAGTGCTAAACTCTATTATAATTTTAAATTTTGGATTATTTACGACATAAATTAATGATTCATTACAATACCTTTGTTCTTAGTGCGTTTTTGAATTGTTTATTGCGAATTAATTGCACTTTTTTTCATTTCTCTTATTTATATCTAGAAATGAAGTTCTGCAAAATGAACAATATACATTTAAAACGCTTCAATATATAAATCAGTACTTTAAAACATTATCCAATAAGCATGTACAAATCATCGATCTATATTCTGTTTTTCCTTCTTTTTTCATTTGCTGTAAATGGTCAGGAGAAGTATTCAACACAAGTTTCTTTAAATTGGTTTGAAAAATCATATGATAATATCCTAGACGATAAAGATATGATAACCATCCAATCATTCCGAGATGCTGCATTTGATGCATCATCTCCTGAGATTCCTCGATATTTGCATCATATTCAGCTGCCAGGAAATGGAGAAATAGATATTAAAATCACTCCAATTAGAACATCTGAAATTCTTATATTCGAAGAAGAATCAAAAGAACTGTTAAAATCCGATTTTGGATTTGGTAAAGAGATCACCCAAGCAAAAAATAATTTTCAAGCCAACATTTCAATTACATCTATAAGAAAAACTATTTCTGGGTTTGAGAAACTAGAAGAATTTACGCTAACGGTAACTTTTTCTCCAAAACCATCTTCAAGCCAAGTAAGAGATGATAATACTTACACTTCTGCACTATCATCTGGCACTATTTATAAGATTCCAATAAAAAAAGAAGGTGTATATGAAATAACAGGAAAATTCCTTACTGATGTTTTAGGAATAGATAATGGTTCTGTATCCAGTTCCAATTTACAAATCTACTCTAATCCTGGAGGAAGACTGCCATTGGCTGTAGATACTGAAAGGACTGATGACATTTTGGAAATTCCACTACAAGTAAATGATGGTGGAGATGGCATTATAAACGAAAATGACAATATTCGATTTTATGCCGATGGACCAGACCAATGGAATTTTGATCAGATAAGCAAAAAGTACAGTCATGACAAAAATGTCTATGATGTAAACAACTACATTTTTCTAAAAGTTGATGGCAGTGGAGGCAAAAGAATAGGAACTGTTAATTCTCTAAACACTTCTGATTACATTAGTAATGAATTTGATTATTTACAAATTTATGAGGATGACAGAACAAACCTTTTAGGTGCAAATGGTAGTACTGAAGGAACAGGAAAAGATTGGTTTGGAGATTATTTTGGAGTAGAAACAAGCAAATCTTATCAAAGTGAATTTGACATTTCAAATCTTTCCCAATCTGGTTCAGGTAGAATCATAATGAGATTAGCTGCCAGAGGGGACAACCAAACTACGACTAATTTAAATATTGGCATACAATCATTCTCCAAGAAAGCTTCAGGTACGAACCTTACAGATATTGAGGCTAAATATGCCAGAGAGGTATTGATCGATGAGAATATTACGATTTCTCCAAATGCACAAATACAATTAGAATTTGTTAAAGCTACGCCCAAAGATGAAGCATGGCTAGATTTTATTCAACTTGAATATAGAAAGCAAATAAACACCAATTATTCTCAATTAAGATTATCAGATTCTGAGTCATTGGCATATAGTACTGCTGGATTTCAAGTACCTAACTCTGGATTTCAATTTTGGGATGTTTCAGAAATAGAAAACGCTAAAATTATAAACCCTTCTAATGGAAATCTGCGATATGAAGTCAATGGATCACTCAAGACATTTTACATGGTGAAAGATGGCAATTATCTCACTCCTGAAGCTGAAGGCGTACAAATTGAGAATCAAAATATTCACAAACTCGAAAGAGCCGATCTTATAATATTGTACCATGAAGAATTTGTAGATGCAGCTAATCGACTTGCTGAGCACAGAAGAAATTTCAGTGACTACACAGTAGAAACCATAGATATAAACAAATTATTTAATGAATTTTCAGGTGGTAGACTAGATCCAACATCCATAAGAGATTTTGCTCGTATGCTGTCATCAAGAGATTTTGAATTTAGATATCTACTACTTCTTGGAGATGCTACTTATGATTATAGGAACATCACTCCAAACTTATCTGACCACAACTTTATTCCTGCTTATGAAACAGATGAATCTTTGCATCCAATAGATGGCTTCCCCTCAGACGATTATTATGCTCTACTTAGTGATGGTGAGGGTGGAAGCCTTAGAGGCGCCATTGATATTGCAGTTGGGAGAATTCCTGTAACCACATCATATATGGCTAACAGTGTCATTGATAAAATAATAAGCTACGATATAAATAAAGATGCTCTTGGAGATTGGAGATTAAAAATTGCATTTTCTGCAGATGATGAAGATGGAAATTTACATGTTCGCCAAGCAGATGGCGTTGCGGAGGAAGTAGAAGAATCATACCCTAATTACAACCAAACTAAGATATATTTCGATACATATGTTCAGGAATCAACGCCAGGGGGAGATAGATATCCTGCTGCATCAGAAGCTATAAATACTACTGTCCAAAATGGTTCTTTGATTTTGAATTATATGGGCCATGGAGGTCCGAAAGGATGGGCTCAAGAACGAGTATTAAAAATACCTGACATAGAAACCTGGAATAATCCTGATAGATTGCCTATTCTAATCACTGCAACATGCTCATTTACTGGATATGACGATCCTGCGATAATAAGTGCGGGAGAAGCTTCAATTCAAAAAGAAAATGGAGGAGTGGTTGCTCTTTTGACCACGGTAAGAGCAGTATATGCAAGTGAAAATTTAAGACTTGCTAAAGCTGTATTTGATATTATATTTGAAAAGGTAGATGGTAAAGCGCAAACATTAGGTGATATAATTAAAGATGCAAAAAATAAAAACGCTGACTCTCCTAATTATGAGAATGACAGAAAGTTTTCATTAATAGGTGACCCTTCTCAAAGAATAGCTCTGCCTCAGTACAATGTTGAGACTACATTAATAAATGGAAATCCGATTTCTACAGCAGATACTTTAAATGCATTGGAGAAAGTAACTATCTCTGGAAAAGTTACTGGTTCTGATGGCAATATCGTTTCTGATTTCAACGGGAATATTTTTCCTACTGTTTATGATAAGCAGTCAAAAATAGAAACTTTACAAAATGATAGTGGAAGTAGATTAGAATCTTTTGAAGTGTACAGAAACATACTTTTTAAAGGATCAGCATCTGTCGTAAATGGAGAATTCGAGTTCACTTTTGTGCTTCCAAAGGATATCAATTATACGATTGGAACTGGTAGAATATCTTATTATGCTCATGACGGAAACTCAAAAGATGCCGCAGGGTATTACAATAATATATTAATAGGTGGAAGTAATCCGAATGGTATAGCAGATGATATCGGCCCTGCAATGCAGCTTTTCATGAATGATGAAAATTTTGTGTTCGGAGGTTCGACAAATAGCGATCCTACATTGCTGGTAAATCTAAGTGATGACTTAGGAATAAATGTAAGTGGTACAAGTATAGGTCATGATGTAGAAGCTATCCTAGATGGCGATTCTAAAAATTCTTTCATCCTCAACGAGTTTTATGAAGCCAATATGGACGACCATACAAGTGGTAAGGTGAGATTCCCATTGAAAGACTTGGAACCTGGAAAGCATGCTATTACTGTCAAAGCATGGGATGTATCCAATAATAGCGCAGAAGAAAGATTAGAATTTCTAGTTATAAATCAAGGTGATGAATCTTTAAGAAGGGTTTACAATTACCCTAATCCATTTACTACATCTACCTCATTTCAATTCGAGCATGACTTAGTTGGCTCTGACTTGGAAGTGTATGTAGATATTTACACTGTATCTGGCAAACTTGTGAAAACCATAGAACAAAATGTGTATGCAAGCGGATATAGAATAGATGATATACAATGGAATGCTAAAGATGACTATGGATCAAGCTTGGGTAAAGGCCTTTATTTGTACAAAATTAAAGTACTATCTCGAGAATTAAATTTAATGAGAGAAAGTGATTTTGAAAAATTAGTCATCTTATAGGTCTAAACCACTTATATATTGAGCTAAAAAAATTACTTTTGCACTCTTTAGAAAAAAATAAATATAGTAAATCTATTTCGATGGAGAATAAATTTCATTTTTCTATCGTTACGAAAGTTGTCAATTCAATAAAATTTATGAAAAACATCATACAAACTACTTTTCTATTTGTTCTAATTTTAGTTAGTAGTTCAACTAGTTACGCTCAGATATTTGATCCAGTTAAAGGATGTGTTGTAGGACCAAATGGAGATTGTATTCCTAATACACTTCTTACTGCGATGCCTTTCCTTAGGATTGCGCCAGATGCACGAGGTGGAGCAATGGGAGATGTAGGAATAACAGTTAGCCCAGACCCGAATGCTATTCATTATAACGCGGCGAACCTGGCCTTCGCTGAAAAATCTACTGCCTTAGCTTTGACATATACACCTTGGCTTAGAGAATTAAATCTGAACGATGTATTCTTATTGCATTTCTCAGGGTATAAAAAATTAAGTAAACTTGAAACTATAGGATTCGGACTAAGATATTTTTCTCTTGGAGAAATAAACTTTACCGATGTTCAAGGAATACCCATTGGTCAAGGAAATCCTAGGGAATTAGAATTTAACGTAGCTTATGCTAGAAAATTAGGTGACAATTTTGCCGCTTCATTAAGTGCTAAGTATGTTTATTCAAACCTTGCCTCAGGACAACAGGTAAATGGAATCGATATCAATAGTGCAAATGCTTTTGCCGCTGATATTGGACTTTCATATAAAAAGAAAACCAAATTAGGAGGTTATGACAGTGAGTGGACTTATGGTTTAGCGATTACAAGCTTAGGTTCTAAAGTGTCATATACTGATATCGCTACAGTTCAAGATTTCTTACCTTCTAACCTTGGGTTCGGTGCTGGACTTCTGATGAATTTTGATCAATACAATACAATGTCCTTCCACCTTGAAATTAATAAATTATTGGTTCCTACACCTGTAGCTCGAAATATCTTAAATGCTGATGGTTCTAGTTCACCTAATCCAGAATGGGACGTAGATGGAGATGGAATTGCTGATTATAGACAAAAGGCACTTTTCTCTGGAGTATTTGGATCACTAGGGGATGCCCAAGGAGGATTTGGAGAAGAAATAAAAGAGTTCTCTTTGTCTTTTGGAACTGAGTATTGGTATGACAAACAATTCGCTGTAAGAGCTGGATATTATTATGAGCATCCTGAAAAAGGAGATAGACAATACCTCACAGTAGGTCTAGGAATCCAATACAATATATTTGGTATCAATCTTTCATATTTAGTACCTACTAATAATAGAAGGAATCCTCTCGATAACACATTGAGATTCAGTCTAATTTTTGACTTTGAAGGATACCAAAAGAAATTTGCTGAAGAAGAGGAATAATTAAATTTATTCTTTCAAAATATAAAAAAGTGCTGTTTAATTAAGTTTGGACAGCACTTTTTTATTGGGTTGGATGAAGCATTAATTTAATGTTCTTATTTCTGAATGTCCCTGATTATCAACTTTAATAACCACATTTTATCTCTAGTTCCCGTTAATATGTCCATTAACTACTGCCGATTTGTCAAAAACAATTTGAATAAAAGACATAATTACTGATATTATCAAGATTATCTCAATGGAACAATACTTGCCAATAAGTATGAAGACACATTAAACCAAAGTAAATTAGAAAAAGCCTTAGCGCAAAAAATATACATATGTTTGATCAATGGAAAAAAGCAAGTAGTCTTGATGATGGTGAAATAGTCCCATTATTCTCGATTACTGACGAAGATGATGGTAATGTAGAAAAAGAAGTCTATGGTGCAACCCTCCCTCTCCTAGCACTTAAAAATACAGTTTTATTTCCTGGACAGGTAATCCCAATAACAATTGGTCGAAAAAAGTCACTTAAAGCATTGCATGCCGCAGAAAAAGGTGACAAGATATTAGCCGTGATTGCTCAAAGAGAACTTAAAGTTGAAGATCCTAGTCTAGAAGACTTGTTCAAGATAGGAACAGTAGCCAGAATCATTAAAGTACTCAAAATGCCTGATGGCAACACAACAGCTATACTTCAAGGAAGAAAGAGATTTACTTTAGATACAATCGTATCAGATAATCCATATCAACGAGCCAAAATAAGTCCTATAGGTCTTGACAAAATAAAAGATCCGCTTGAGTTTTCTGCAACTGTTTCTTCTATTAGAGATTTAGCCAAAAGAATAATTGAGCTATCTCCACATATTCCTACTGAGGCTGTAATGATGTTACAGAATATAAAAAATGATAATTTCCTTCTTTCATTCATAGCATCAAATCTCAATATTTCGATCTCAGAAAAACAATCGATTCTAACTATTGATAATTTAGCTGAAAAAGCTGAAAAAATCCTAACGCAAATGGACAAAGAACTCCAGCTGTTAGAATTAAAAGATCAAATAGAATCCAAGGTTAGAGGAGGGATTGACAAACAACAAAAAGAATACTTTCTCAACCAGCAATTAAAAACAATTCAGGAAGAGTTAGGGCAAAACCCTCAAACAGAAGAGCTAAAGAAGCTAGAAGAAAGGGCAGCAAAGAAAAAATGGCCAGATTCAGCAAAAGAGGCATTTAATAAAGATTTAGCTAAGGCTAAGAGAACCAATCCTCAGATGGCTGAGTTTTCAGTAACACTTAATTATTTGGAGCTGCTTCTAGATCTTCCCTGGGATGAGGTGACAACAGATAATTTTGATCTAAGGAAAGTAAAGAAAGTCCTTGATAGCGATCATCATGGATTGAATAAGGTAAAAGAAAGAATTTTGGAGCACCTTGCCGTCCTTAAATTGAAAGGGGATATGAAGGCGCCGATAATATGTTTAGTAGGCCCTCCAGGTGTGGGTAAGACAAGCCTGGGCAAGTCGATTGCCAATTCATTAGAAAGAAAATTTGTAAGAATGTCTCTTGGTGGTCTTCATGATGAAAGTGAAATACGAGGACACCGAAAAACGTATATAGGTGCAATGCCAGGAAGGATTTTACAATCTTTGAAAAAAGTAAAATCGTCAAATCCTGTTTTTATACTGGATGAAATAGATAAGATCGGTAAGGACTTTAGAGGAGATCCCTCTTCAGCATTACTCGAAGTATTGGACCCAGAACAAAATGGAACATTCTATGATAATTATCTTGAATTGGAATATGACTTAAGTAAGGTGCTTTTTATTGCAACAGCAAACTCTTTAAGCACTATTCAACCTGCATTGAGGGATAGAATGGAGATAATACACTTAAGTGGATATTCTACTGAAGAAAAAATAGAGATCGCTAAAAAACACTTAATTCCTAAGCAAAGATCGAATCATGGATTAAAGACTAAGGATTTTTCATTACCTGTAAAGTCGATTGAGAAAATAGTACAAGAATATACAAGAGAGGCAGGAGTCAGATCACTGGATAGGACAATTGGATCAGTAATGCGAAATATTGCCAAAAAAGTGGCAATGGAAATAGAATATGATACAAAAATATCTCCTAGTGAAGTCAATGACATTTTGGGTCCTACATTGGTAAGTTTAGATAAATACACCAAGGTGAATGTTCCAGGAGTAGCTGTTGGGCTTGCTTATACGAGTGTGGGTGGAGATATACTTTTCATTGAAGCAAGTAAAAGTATAGGAAAAGGAAGGTTAAACTTAACTGGAAATTTGGGCGATGTAATGAAAGAGTCCGCAACTACCGCATTGAGTTTTATCAAAGCAAATAGTGAATCATTAGGCATAGACCCTGAAATATTTGACAAGACAGATATTCATATTCACGTTCCAGAAGGTGCCATTCCAAAAGACGGACCTTCGGCAGGAATCACAATGTTGACTGCGATCACATCATCGTTGACAAATCGACAAGTTAAGCCTTATCTTGCTATGACAGGTGAAATAACATTGCGAGGAAAAGTGCTACCAGTTGGAGGCATCAAGGAAAAAATATTAGCAGCAAAAAGAGCTGGAATCAAAAAAGTAATCATGTGCAAGGATAATGAAAAGCACATTCTAGAGATTGAGCAACATTATCTCAAAGGAATGGAATTTGTCTATGTGGATAACATGAATTCAGTGTTAAAAGAAGCATTGGGTGTTTGATGAGGAAATAGATGGGGGAGTTTGATTGAAAAGATTCTTGATTGAAAAGATTCTTGATGGGAAAGATTGTTAATTGGAGAGATTGTTAATTGGAAAGATTGTTGATGGTAAAGATTGTTGATGGTAAAGATTGTTGATGGTAAAGATTGTTGATGGTAAAGATTGTTAATTGGAAAGATTGTTGATGGGAAAGATTGTTGATGGGAAAGATTGTTGATGGGAAAGATTGTTGATGGGAAAGATTGGAGAGATTAGATGGGAAAGATTGATTTTTTTTAAATAATTTTTCCAATCTCTCCAATTCTTTCAAATCTTTAATATTTCACAAAGGATGCAATTAAATCTATGTTAAATTACAACAGTAGGCCGCCTACGGATGTTTGATTATCGTTTTCTATCAAATGAGTTTATATATTTGACAATCCTAGCAGTAATTTGATATCATATGAGAATTTTTATTAGCACAATTCTGTTTTCTTTTATTACTCTATCTGCTTTTGGGCAGATCGCACCACAAGATGGAGTAATTCAATTTTCAGGATTAGTGGTCACCGATGGAGTAGATGGCGAAGCCGTGGTCTTACCTTATACCAATATTGGAATAGTAGGGACTAGCAGAGGAACAAGTTCTGATGCCGAAGGATATTTTTCAATCGTAGCACAAAAAGGAGAAATTGTACGATTCACAAGAATAGGATTTAGGGATGTCGAATATACCATTTCAGATACTCTATCTCAAACATTATATTATTACATCCAAATCATGAGTGAGGATGACAATATTTTGCCCGAGGCAGTAATCTTTCCTTGGCCAGATCGCGAGTATTTTAAGTATGAATTTCTAGCTATTGATATCTCGGATGATCTAAGGGCAAAAGCAGAAGAGAATTTAGCAGCTGATGTATTGGAAGAATTAAGATATACAATACCTGCAGATGGTGGCGAAGCTACAAATATAGTATTACGCGAAAATGCCAAAAATTTCCAATATGTTGGGCAAACCAAGCCTCAAAATATTTTTAATCCTCTCGCATGGAAAAAATTTATTGATGCATGGAAAAGAGGTGATTTCAAAAAGAAAAAGGATAAAAAGAAAAAATAGGTGGCTCCATCTCTGGACACCACCTATCGAAATTGGCTTTATACTGTTATTTACTTTCCTTTTTTTTATACATCTGTATTCCTTACCCCTTGAATTTCTTAATTTAAGACTCAGACTATCTTTTGTAGATCACATCTTTGTCACCTATTCTATAATCGTCTAAACTATTATAATCCACTTTCTGCAATCTGCATTCTACCTCTATTCATAGTTTAATAACATTTCTCACAGAACAAATTCCAATTGAATTATCAGCCATTTAACCTCAATCAAAATTGACTTTTAGTGACATATCTTAAAAGACTGTACAATGGCTAAAAATGGTTGGTAGATTTAAAAGATATTTTACTACTTTTAGTATTAATCTAAACAATAGATGGCAAAACAAGACAATAAATCAATTTTTTCAGAATGGCTTGAAAAGCTTCAACAGGAATCCTGGCAATTGGAGTTACTAATTTCAGGTTTGGCATTATTTGGAATTTATGAAAGTCAAGATTTTTTGATTGAATTAAGAATGCATGCTCAAAATAATTCTGAGGACTTAACCAGATTTACACAAAATTTCTTCATTGCTATTTTAGGTATAGGTTGGAAGATATTTTTTATAAATCTCTTGATCCATGTTATTCTTAGGGGCTTATGGATAGGCGCAATTGGCTTAAGGTACGTATCCCAAGATATTGACTACGAATCTCTTAACTATAGTGAATACTTCACTACAATGTTAAAAAAAAGAGTAGGTGGATTCGATGACTTTATAGAAAAACTAGAGAGAATATGTAGTGTTCTATTCGCTTATACATTCTTGCTGTTCCTTCTTTTCTTCTCACTTGGGTTCTTTGTCTTTCAATTAATTTTCCTTGCGGTTTTGATTAGTGAAATAGATGGAGGCATGGCCATATTCTTAACGATATGTTTAGTCTTGTATGTCATCATTGGACTTATTGTATTTCTCGACTTCATCACACTGGGTATTTTTAAAAAGATAGAAGAAAAAAACGTCAACAAGGTTTATGGTTATATTTTTACTTTTTATGGCTGGACTACTTTGACCTTCTTATACCGCCCCTTATTGTATAACTTCTTAGATAATAGATATACTAAGAGATTATTCTTTTTTTCTATCCCTTACATTTTGATTATACTCTTATCATCAAGCATGTTTTCCAATAATAATTTCTCATTTTTTCCGCCAGAAAAAGTAGGTCTAAAATTTGGGAATACGATAGACAGGATGCTCTATGAAGACTTGAGAAAAACTTATCTAACAGAAGTTGAACCTCGGGTATCAAAAAGAAGACAAAATATCCGCAGAATTATCTTGAATAAATATATGAATGATGAAGACTATCTAGAAATATTCTTAAAGATGTCTCCTACAGATTACAAATTGGTTGAAAAAAATACAGACTTAGAACCCTATTGGAAGTCAGGATTTAAATTCACACTATTTACATCAGATAAAAATGAAGATAGCTTTTATAAAGAAGGCAAAGGAATATTGGATATAGAAATTGACTCCTTAAGGTCCATAAGGAGTCAATTAAAAAAGAGTAAATCTGGCGTAAAGGATTCTACAATACTAAAAGCCATAGATATTCAAACAGATTCCATTTCAGAAAACATTAAGAATAAAAGAAAAGAGTTCAAAGAAAAAGGAAACCAATTTGAAGAAGAAAAACAGATAAAAACTATACAAGCATTCTTGGATCTTATCGAATTAGAAATAAATGATACTGAGATAAAAGATGATTTAGACTGTTACTTTTTCCAACATTCAAACAATGATGAGAAGGGCCTCCTGTGTCTCTATCCTATGGACAGTCTTGCATATGGTAAAAATGAAGTGTATTATTTCAAGGGAGCATTCGATGAAGGAAATAGCAACAATAACATTACTCTTAAGATACCTTTTTATAAGGTTAGAAGCTATAACTAGGCATATTCAGAATATACCTATATTATTGATTGCCAAAATATTCTACAATCTTACTTATAAAGAAAGACCACACTTATTCAATATCTTACGTAAAACTGAGGTAAGTTCTTCTATTATTTATCGTCTTCGCCAGACTGGCTTTACTCCACCTTCCACTTACGTGTTCCTTCTCTTGATAATTTCATTATCACTTTTATTGCATAAAAGGTCGTTCAGTCTTATTGCTAAAAAACGAAACAAAAAATCTAAGCGCTTTAAAGGCTATGCTGCGAATGTGACTGAATGATCTATCGTAGATAGTCTGAAGCGGGACTGACTGGTCTTTGGTGAAACCAAAGTATTGAGTAACAGCTCAATAAAGGAGGAAACTGCATTGCAGAATGGGTTGGCCTCCCGCCGCTTACGCGTTCTTTCCCTAATCAGCTATCGCTGCTACATCTCCGATGATCGGTCAGTCACATCAATAAATTGATGCCATTTCTTTTTATCGATTGATAGAGATTACGAAAAATAATCTTTCATCCTATCAAAAAATCCTTTTTCATTCTTCCCAGGATCAGGTGCAAAATTTGGCATTTCTTTCATTTTTTCAAGCAATGCTCTTTCGTCATCATTGAGCTTTTTAGGAGTCCAGATATTAATATTTATCAGTTGGTCTCCTTTTCCATAACTTTGAACACTTGGCAATCCTTTTTCTCTTAATCTAAATATCTTGCCTGCTTGAGTTCCAGGTGGAACTTTAATCTTCACATCCTTTCCCAAAGTTGGCACTTCAAGGGATGTTCCTAAGGCTGCATCCGCAAAATTCACATAAAGGTCATAAATGATATTTTTTCCATCTCTGCTAAAATGATCATGTTGCTTCTCTTCAATATTAATCAACAAATCTCCTTTTCCACCTCCATTTTTACCAGCATTTCCTTTGCCTCTCATGCTCAACTGCATACCATGTTCAACTCCAGCAGGAATATCGATTTCGATTGTTTCCTCTCCATGCAATCTTCCTTCTCCTCTACAGTTATTACATTTTGCGGTTACTTGAGTTCCGGCCCCTCCGCATGTCGGACAAGCGGATGTAGTCTGCATCTGACCTAGGAAAGTAGACTTTATCTGTCTTACATATCCTGACCCTCCACAAGTTCCACAACTCTTTACAGATGACTTATCCTTCGCTCCACTTCCATCACAAATATCACAAGTTTTCTGCTTTTTAACCTTTATCTTTTTTGTAACACCTGCTTCAATTTCTTCTAATGAGAGTGCTACTTTAATCCTTAGATTACTTCCTTTCTGTCCACCTCTGCCACCAGATCTTCCTGATCTCTGTCCTCCAAAAAAGCTTTCAAATGGGCTGCCACCATCACCAAATATATCTCCGAACTGAGAGAAGATATCATCCATGGACATTCCACCGCCTTGGAAGCCTCCTCTGCCTCCCATATTAGGATCTACACCAGCATGTCCATATCTATCGTACCTTGCTTTTTTATCTTCATCACTTAATATTTCATAAGCTTCAGCAGCTTCTTTGAATTTCTCCTCCGCAGCTTTATCATCAGGGTTACGATCAGGATGAAACTTCATTGCTGTTTTTCGATACGCTTTTTTGATAACTGTAGTGTCAGCATTTTTTTCCACGCCTAATATCTCGTAATAATCTCTTTTAGCCATTCTATATTTTTCTAATCTGTTCTGCGGATATCTTACTCTCCTACTACAACTTTTGCATGTCTGATAATCTTATCATTGAGATAAAAACCAGATTCAATGGTATCAATCACTTTCCCTTTCATTTCTTCACTAGGTGCAGGAATTTTGGTAATTGCTTCATGTAATTCTGGATCAAATAATTCACCAGTACTTTCCATTTTCTTAAGCCCCTTGTTGTTAAGGATCGAGTTTAATTTATTGTAAACTAAAGAAACTCCTTCACTGAATGACTCTTCACTTGATTCGTCATCCGCACTATTCTTCGCTCTATCAAAATCATCAATTACTGGCAACAAAGCAGAAAAAGCACTTTGACTCGCATTTTTCAAAAGATCCATTCGTTCACGAATATTTCTTTTTTTGAAATTGTCGAATTCAGCAAACAGTCTCAAATATTTATCCTTAGCCTCTGACAACTGGATATTCAACTCTTCAACCTCAGCTTGCAGACTTTTGACACTAGGCTTTTTAGGCTTAGTTAATTTCTCAGCAGTTTCTATATTTTCTACATCTCCTTCAGTAGAAGCCGCATTTGCTTTACTTTTACTCATGATATCTTTTAGTTTTTGTAACACCCTATTTTATTATCAATTGTTGAGCCATTTATAAATAGAGTCATTATGACACAGTATAGCTGGATTAAGTGCAAAATTGGCAAAATGTGGAGGCTATTCAACTGGCATTTTGGCGGATTTCTTTGGTTGAGCTCAGTTTATTTTAATTCATTCCTAAACTCTCTATACCGCCCAGCATATTCTAAAAGCGTTTTATCCATTTCCCTATACCGAAATTCATTAAATCCCAGAGATTTAGAATTATCGTAATTAGAATGCATCGCTGTGCTCTTCACACTCTCTCTCGTTACGATTGGTCTTTGTCTTGTCAGCAAACATCTAATCTTTTCTATCCTCCATAAAATAGACAACATCCATTTTGGCGCTGGCTTTGAAGGTGCTTTTCGATCCATGCCACTGGCTAATTTCAAGAAAATATCTTTGTAAGAAATGTTGCCTCCTGAGACAATAAACCTTTCTCCATCAACAGCGGATTCTAGCAATTGGACGATAAATCTGGATACATCTTTAACATCTACGATTCCAGTTCCTCCAGTCGGATAATAAGGCAGTCCATCGTAAGCTTTCTTAAAAATTTGCAATGAGCTTTGATTCCAGTCTCCATCTCCTAAAATCAATGATGGATTGACAATAGCCATAGATTGACCTTCGTGATATGACCTCCAAACTTCTTGCTCAGCCAGATATTTAGTGATCCCATAATAAGAATTGTACTTACTGTTAACCCAAGTGGTGGACTCGGATATAAGATTGGTTTTACCACTCCGTCCTAATGCAGCTATTGAACTCACATGGATGACTTTTTTGACACTTGAATTAGAAGAAATGTTCATCACATTTGCTGTGCCTTCTACATTTACCTCGTGCATTATTTTAAAATCTCTAGGATCAAAACTTACGGTAGCAGCTGTATGAATGACATAATCAGCTCTCTCAATACAATCTGTCAATGGGAATAAAGTAGTGATATCACCATCAGTAAATAAGACTCTTGCATCATTCGCAAAATCAAGATTTGACTTCTTTCCTTTTCTTGTAAATATTTCGATGTTAGAATATCCTTCTTCCAATAAATGTCTTACAATGTAAGCACCCAATACTCCTGTACCTCCAGTAACTAAAATTCTTTGATCTTTCGAAATATTCAAATTGTGTATAGTGTGGTCTCTTGAAGTACAACAATGCTTAGCGAAATAAGTTATGATTCAAAGCATGAAAGCACTCCATTCAATAAGATTCATTTAATTAATAGCCTTTTTTACGCTCTTTAATGCTTTTTCTAGCTTCTCATAATTAGCTTTTGACATATTTGACAAAGGCAATCTAACCTCATTACTACCAAAACCTAATATTTGCATTGCAGATTTTATACCTACTGGATTCCCTTCTATATAGAGCCATTTGTGAAGCTCATATGTCAACTTATTCAATCTTCTTGCATCTTCAAAATCATTATTCAATGCAGCACTTATCATTCCTGAAAATTCTTTTGGAAAAGCATTTCCTATAACAGAAATGACGCCTTGTCCGCCACAAGCTACCATTGGCAAAGCTACCTCATCATCTCCTGAAGTCACAAAAAAGTCCTTAGGTCTATTGTAAATTATTCTAGTTGCTTGTATCAGATCTCCAGAAGCCTCTTTGATACCAATGAATTTGTCACTTGCTTCCGCTAATCTAATTGTAGTTGTCCATTCCATGTTACTCATTGTCCTTCCTGGCACATTGTACAAGATAATCGGTACAGGACTGACTTTTTCCATTTCCATAAAGTGTTGAAAAATTCCCTCTTGCGAAGGCTTCACATATTCAGGACTCGAAGAAAGGATAGCGTCAATTCCATTAAAATTGTACCCTTCAATCTTTTTGCACAATTCTCTAGTGTTCTTTCCACCAAAATTTCCTGCGACTATTGGAATCCTTTTGTTTACAGTAGAAATCACTACATCCAATACCTTTCTGGCTTCATCTTCATCCAGAGTCGCAGTCTCCCCCGTACTCCCTAAAGCTACAATATAATTAATACCTCCATCTATCAAAAATTCGATGATTCGTTCAATATTTGGATAATCAACAGCACCATTCTTAAATGGTGTAATCATTGCTACTCCTGTTCCAACAAATTGAGAATGCTTCATTTATTATAATTTGAATTAAGCACTAATGAGTTTTAGTTGCTTGTCTATGGTTTGAATTAATTTCTCAGTATTTGAAAAATCATTTGCTTCTATCATTAAATCAAAAATGTGGGTACAATCATCAAAACCTGGTCCTATTTTAAACTTTGCATTACAAAGAATAGCTAGGTATTTTAGATGATCTTCCATTTCATGATTTAGAAATATCAAAAGATCGTATTCTTTTGACAATATCGAGTCTATTATCTCATTTTGGGGGACTCCATTCCATTTTACATTTTGCCTTGAATAACCAATTTCTGATTCTGTCTTTTCATTATGGAAATATAAGACATCAACAGATTTTTGAAGGGATTCTAGCTTTTTCTTGTATTTTTCTGCAGCATCCATACTGGAAGGACTTCCATTAGCTATTATACAATGTGTATTACAATGGTTAACTCCAACATAATCCTTCCTTGATTTGAAATTGGAATGTCCTTTTATTGATTTGTTGAACATCCATGTCCTTAGCGAAGAGATCATCTACTTTGCTGACTTTTCTTTTTGTTTTGCCTCTACCTCCTCTTCAATAACCGTATATCTTCCCATATTACTGTACTTCGTCAATCTATTTTCAATCCTTTCATCAGGTGTGGTATCCATCAATGCAGAAATTTCCTTTTTGATATGTGTTTTCAATACTTTTACCATTTTTTCAGGATCAGTATGTGCTCCACCAACTGGTTCTTTTATGATGTCATCGATAAGACCAAACCCAAGCATATCATCCGCTGTCAACTTCAAAGCTTCAGCTGCTTCTTCTTTATGATCCCAGTTTCTCCATAAAATAGATGAACACGATTCAGGACTGATTACAGAATACCATGTGTTTTCCAACATAAATACTCGATCACCAAGTCCAATTCCAATTGCTCCGCCTGAAGCACCTTCACCGATTACATAACATAGAATTGGCACCTTCAATTGAGCCATTTCGAATAGATTCCTGGCTATAGCTTCTGCTTGTCCTCTTTCTTCAGCTTCTAACCCTGGAAATGCACCCGGAGTATCAATCAAACAAATGACAGGATAATTGAATCGCTCTGCCAACTTCATTAGTCTCAAAGCTTTTCTATATCCTTCTGGATTGGCCATCCCAAAATTTCTATATTGTCTGAGCTTGGTATTTACACCTTTCTGATGCCCCATTATCACCACAGATTGACCATTGATTTGACCTATTCCACCGACGATAGCTTTATCGTCTTTGAAATATCTATCGCCATGTAATTCAACAAACTTCTTGCAGATTTGCTCTATATAATATAAGGTATAAGGACGCTCAGGATGTCTTGATAATTGAACCTTTTGCCAACCTGTCAGATTAGAATAGATTTCTTTTGTTTCAGATTTGATTTTATTCTCTAATTCCTTAACATTATGAGAAACATCAATATCGCCTTCTTCGCCAACTTGCTTTATTTTTTCAAGTTGTTCGTAAAGTTTTTCTAAAGGCTTTTCAAATTCTAAAAATACCATAAGAGATCGGTTTTGAATTTGTAATACACAAATCGATTTGGAATTGGCGACAAAGTTAGAAAAAATGATGGATCATAAGTATTTTATTTTTGTAGGATCGAAGAATTTCTTTGGGTCGTTACACCTAGATTACTGACTTTTAGGATATTATGCAATTCGCTTTAATCTCTTCTTCAAGTAAGACATTTGAGAATACTATATTTGCTACTATATTCCTATTTACTACATATTAATGAATCAGAAAGTTAAAAGCATTGTTAAAATTTTTGGAGCCATTCTCACTATTGCTATTGGCGCTCAACTCACGATAGATGTTGGATCGATTCCTATAACTGGACAAACATTAGCTATTCTCTCTTGGGCATTGTTTCTGACACCTAGAGAGGCTATAATTTCACTGTGTTCATACCTCCTTCTTGGATTTAGTGGTGCTCCAATATTTGCCGATGGTGCATTTGGCATTGATAAATTATATGGAGGAAGTGGCGGGTATCTTATCGGGTTTTTGATTGCCGCAGTATCGGTATCTTATTTATATATCCAGTCGAAATCAAATGCATTTACCACAATTTTATTTCTTACAACTATTGGCACTATTATCATTCTCGCCTTTGGAATTGGCAGATTGATGATGCTATATGGTTTTGAGAAAGGACTTGAATATGGCTTTTATCCGTTTTGGAAAGGGGCATTGGTCAAGATATTTATAGGCTCAGTCTTGGTTTGGGCAATTAAAAAATTTGTAGTTAAAGATAAAATTTTGGTTTCGAGGTATAAGGTTTAAGGTACAAGGCTAGATGTTGACAAATGAAGATAAATAGTCAACATCTAGCCTTGTACCCTAAACCTCAAAACCTTAAACCTTTTTTCAAAATCTAGAAACCTTAAACCCCTATTTTATACGCCAAGGAGGATTAATCCGATTTTCTCCAGCATGATAAATGATAATAGGATTACCATCTGGATCGTATAATTTAGCTTCTCTCCAAAGCCACCTTTGATCTTTAGGCAAATGGTCAAATACTATTCCTTTATTGACCAAATCATTGACATATTCATCTAAGTCTTCCCTTTCAAAATAAATTATTGCTCTTTCACCATTTTCTATAGAATCCACTTTGTGAAGAGATAAAGTAGAACCATTCGGTGAGCATTCAAATCTAGCATACCTATCATGCGTGTGGACTATCAATTTTAAACCCAAGGCTTGGTAAAAAGGGATAGATTTTATTACATCTTTTACTGGAATGGTTACTTGATTTAATTTCATTATAGCTACGATCAATGGTTATTTGAACAAATATTACCTATAAAACTAAGTCCTTAATTTACATTAAAATTAGCATTTCAATTTAAATTTTTTTTGGGTTTCAAAATCAAAGTGTGAAATATTAAATCCTTGCATGATTCTTGTACCTTTGATGTGAATCACCCATAATTTATGTTTGACATAGTATTGGCATTTATAACATCTTTTACGCTAACTTATTTAGCTATACCTTCAATTATTCATGTAGCCATCAAAAAAAACTTGATGGATGAACCTGGAGAAAGAAGGTCCCATTCTACAAGAACTCCTTCTTTGGGTGGTATTGGAATTTTTGCAGGGACTTTATTTAGTATCATTTTATGGACTCCTTTTGAGATTTTTGGAGATCTTCAATATATTCTGTGTTCATTCATTATTATATTTTTGATTGGTGCCAAAGATGACATTGACGCGATGTCACCTTCAAAAAAATTCTTGGGTGAGTTATTTGCTGCTGCAATCCTAGTTTTCAAGGCAAATGTCAGATTAACAAGCCTTTATGGTATATTTGGCATCAATGAAATACCTTACTTTGCGGGAGTTATACTTAGTATTTTTGTAATAATTGTCATCATCAATGCTTTCAATTTGATAGATGGAATCAATGGTCTTTCAGGTGGATTAGGCGCATTAATCTCAGTAGTTTTTGGATTATGGTTTTTAAAAGTGGACATAATAGAATTAGCAATAGTTGCGTTTGCATTGGCTGGTTCACTTATTGCTTTTTTAAAATATAATGTTACGCCTGCTAAGATATTTATGGGAGATACTGGGTCATTGTTGATTGGACTAGTGTGCTCAATCCTTACTATTGAGTTCATAGAATATCATAATGAAGTACCTGATAGTCCAGCCCCTTCTATGGCAATTGCTATTTTGACTCTTCCTTTGTTTGATACTTTGAGGGTATTTACAATTCGACTTTTTAATGGTAAATCTCCATTTCATCCGGATAGGAATCATATTCATCACATGATGATAGATGCTGGATTTTCACATACTTGGGCTTCTGCGGTCCTTATTTTTGTGAATGTATTATTTATGCTTATTGCCTATTATCTCCAAAGTCTAGGAAATCCTTCTCTTCTAATTATAATCTTGCTTTTGGCTATTATGCTTTCGTACTTTCTCTTTAGAATAAGTAAGAGGAAACAAAAATTAGCCTAAGTCATGCAAAATTTGATGTATGTATTTCTCGGTGGTGGTTTAGGTAGCGTACTCAGGTATGGAATTGGAGTTTATTTTTCTGGAGTCAATACGGACTTCCCATTGGGTACCTTTGTTGTCAATGCTTTAGCTTGTATTATTCTGGGAGTTTTAATCGGATTCCAATTGAAGAATAACTTGCAGTCGAATTACAGCCTTTTATTTATCTCTGGTTTCTGCGGAGGATTCAGTACTTTTTCGGCATTTAGTGGCGAATCATTAAAACTATTCCAAAATCAACAATTTGCGTTGGGATTGATTTATATTGGAGGAAGTATACTAATCGGACTTTTAGCCGTTTATTTAGGGATTAAACTTCAAAGCATATTTTAATACAATGGGTAAGGGTAAATTTTTTCAGTTGCTATTTATAACCATCGGCATATTGGTTTTAATCATGTATCTCATGAGTTTGAATGAAAAAATCAATGAATACCTGGATATTGCTTACTATGCTATTCCATCATTTACCCTACTTTCTATTGCCATATTTTTTCTTACTGAATATTTAGAAAAACAACCTAATAAAGGGATGTTGCTAAATCTGGTGGTCATTAATGTAATGTTCAAATTCCTCATTGCTATTGGAGTTGTCATAATTTATCACAAACTTAAAAATCCTGAAGATGGTATTTTTGTACTACCTTTTATCATCGTATATGTAATATTCACGATTTTTGAGACATATTTTATGAGTCTTCAAGCAAAATCAAAATAAACCTATTCAAAAAATATGGACAACGTTAGCAAGGAAGACATACAATTTTTAGATGCCTTTTTAGCTGATGAATTGACTGAGGAAGGGTTAAAAGAATTGGATGTAAAACTTAAAAGTCCTGATTTTAAACAGTATTATAAAAAAAGACTGGATCAAAAATTCACCACTTCCCCATTAAAATTGTTCATGGGTTACCTGCCAATGCTTCTATTAATTGGATTAACGATTATTGGTATATATTTGATTCTAATAAAAATATGATGAAAGGCAGCCTTGATAGAAATAGAATAAAAGAACTAATCCATGCACTTATTCCAGTAAGTCAAGAAGCAGGCAGTGCCATTTTAGAAATTTACAATAGCGCTGATAAAGGAATTGAACAAAAGAAAGATTCTTCTCCTTTGACAAGAGCAGATATAGCCTCGAATACTATAATCTGCCATGCGCTAGAATCTTTGAGTCCAGACATTCCAATAATTTCAGAAGAAAATGACGATCTACCCTATTCGGAAAGGTCACAGTGGGATTATTGTTGGATAGTAGATCCATTAGATGGTACTAAGGAATTCATAAAGCACAATGATGAATTCACAACAAATATTGGATTAGTCTATAATCATGAAGTCATAGCAGGAGTCGTCTATATTCCGGTTTTTGATGAAATGTACTATGCTATCAAAGGAGAAGGTGCTTTTAAAATTGTAAACAACAAAACAGAAAAGATTAACTCAGAAGAATTTAATAGATCTGACACGGGGCTTAAAGTAATTTGTTCCAGATCGCATCTTAATGAGAAAACTAAAGCATTTATCAATACTTTATCAGAACCAGAATTGATCTCGAAAGGCAGTTCTTTGAAATTCCTTTCGATTGCTCAAGGTGATGCTCATATATATCCTCGGATGGCGCCAACTATGGAGTGGGATACTTGTGCAGCCCAAATTATTCTTGAAGAAGCAGGAGGAAGTGTTTGCATTAATGATAACCCAACTCAAGCGGTTCAATACAATAAAGAAGATTTACTTAACCCTTATTTTATTGCCAAGGCTAAAGAAGTGATGTAATCATGTCATTAGATATTTCAGTAGTAATCATAACAAAAAATGAAGTTGACCGCATTGGTAGATGTATTCAGAGTTTGCTCGCTTTGACTGATGATATCATAGTAATTGATAGCGGAAGTACAGATGGCACAATCAATAAAGCCAAAGAATTGGGTGCAAAGGTATATGAATCGCCATGGAAGGGATATGGACCCACTAAAAATTTTGGTCATACAAAAACCAAATATGATTGGATCATTTCTATCGATGCTGATGAAAGTTTATCCGCTGATTTGCTTGCAGAAATGAACGACTTAGAATTAGAATCAGGCCATGTATATACTATAGATCGCCAAAATTTCTATTTGGGTAAACAGATCAAATATTCGGGATGGAGCCCTGATTGGGTTTATCGTGTCTTCAATAAAAACGAAGTAAAATGGAACGACAATTTAGTACATGAAAAATTGGTCATTCCAAGTGATTTCAGGATAAAGCAGCTTAAGCACAAATTAATACATGACAGCTATCGTTCAATAGAGGATCATAAAATAAAAGTTGAAAAATATGCTGCATTGAGGGCACAAATATGGCTAGATAAAAATAACCACCCAAGCCATCTAAAACGAGTATTTGGACCACTTTTCAAAGGATTCAAATCTTATATACTTAAACTTGGAATTTTGGATGGTAAAGAAGGTTGGACGATTGCAAAAATGAATTTTCATTTGGTAAAAAGGCAAATTCATTATTTCGATCAACTTAAAAAATCAAAGTCTTGAATATCCTTCACATATCAAGTGCAAGTTCCTGGAGAGGCGGTGAGCGACAAGTCAACTATTTGATTGAAGGCCTTCAGAAAAATGGCAATTCTAATTATCTAATGACTCCTAAAAACTCAGTTTTAACTGAAAGATGTGGACTCGATTCTACTTGTTTGTTGAATTATAAAAAAGGAATTATTTCTCTTTTCCAAAATATAAAAGCGCTTAAAAGATATTGTTATAATAATAAGATTGACCTAATCCATGGTCATGACTCACACGCGCATACGCTATTGTGGATGGCTTATAGATTTGGTGGTTTGCAGATAAAATCTGTAGTTACAAGAAGATTGATCAATCCAATCAAAACACGATCATATAAGAAATACAATTACCCAAAAATCGAGAAAATAATTTGTATTTCGAATGCTGTAAAAAAAGTCATCGAACCCTCTATTGCAGACAATTCTAGATTGACAGTAATTCACAGTTCTATAAAAACCTCACGAAAGGCAATACAGCACAAAAATGAAGTACAAAGCAAAGATTTCGTCATAGGTTATGTTGCCGCTTTTACAGAAGAAAAAGATCATAATACATTCTTGTCAACAGCAAAACATCTCCTGCAAGAGTATCCTGAAATCTCATTTAGGTTTTTGCTTATTGGAGATGGTCCTTTATTGAAGAATATCCAAAGAGCAAGTGAAATCATCCAGAAACACATTAAGTTTACAGGCTTTGTTGAAGATGTCGATAGTGCTTATTTAGAAATGAATCTATTGTTGCATACCAGTAAGTCAGAAGCCTTGGGTACTTCAATCTTAGATGCAATGAAATTTGGCTTGCCAATTATTTCTACCAAAGTAGGAGGGATTCCAGAAATTGTCAAAGAAGACAAAAATGGATATTTATTCAACATCGGTGACTATCAATCCATGGGAAATCAAATTTATAAAATAGCTACAGATAAAGGCCTTTATGACTTTCTCGCCTCTAACAATGAGCAAATCTTATCAAATTTTGATACTTCATTGATGGTTCAAAAAACGCAGAACCTCTATTCTGAAATATTGAAGTAATGTCTTTGCAAGCTACTTGACAAAACATATTATCAATTTCTATACTATATTGGTATGATATTCGTCTATTATATATTGAATAAGAAAACTAGTGTGATAATGAATAGATTAACGATTAAGAATTTACTGCAATTTGGATGTTTTGTTTTATTGATAAATGTTTTTGCCTCTTGCAAAGGTTCAAAACAAATCGTTGACAATAGTTCAGCTCCTATCAATTCTTATGCTTTTGACTTTGTGAATTCTGACAATTTAGCTTCTGTCTTGAAACAAGCGCAAAGAGAAAATAAACTTGTCTTCGTTGATGTATACACGTCATGGTGTCTGCCTTGCAAAATGATGGACAAAGATGTTTTTACCCATCAAGAAACAGCGGATGCCATCAACAAAGATTTCATTAGTTACAAAGTAAATGCAGAAAAAGGAAATGGGCCCCAGCTTTCGTTTAATTATGACGTTCAGGCTTATCCTACCTTATTATTTCTCGATTCTAGTGGAAAGGTATTGGAAAGAAAGGGTGGTGCAGCTTATCACAGCGAATTATTATCACTTGCCCAAAGTGCTTTGGACCAAGTCGTTTTAGGAGATTAAATAATGGGAAAATGAGGGGTTTCTCTGTGCTGCGTTTACTTTTTTACCGCAAGGGTCACAAAGATTAAGCCGCAAGGTGCGCAAAGTTTACTGCACCAAACATTCTCCCCAACCTCTTCAATCCTTCCAATCTTTCCAATCTCTCATAATAAATTTAACTTTGTCATAAGAAACTTACTTCGATCACAAGTCGTTTCTATCTTGTGACCAAATTGTGATTTTGTGAAATACTTTCTATTTGTTTTTATTTTTCTTGTAGGGTATCCTAATATTCATGCACAAGTAGATGTGATGAAAAAAGATGAAGGTGCATGGAATACACTTTCAATGGTTACTTTTCAGCGTGAATTTGATCAAACATTCGGAATGGATGTCGAAAAACCTGTACTAAATCCATTGGTAAGAACTTTGGAAGGTAAAGAAATTGAAGTCGAGGGATATATTATTCCATTGACAGGGAAGGTTGAACAAAGCCATTTTATGCTTTCCAGATTCCCACAAAGCATGTGCTTTTTTTGCGGTAAAGCAGGACCAGAATCGGCAGCTCAGGTCTTCACAAAGAATAGCAAAAAAATAGCATTTACTGATAAAAAAATTAGAGTTAAGGGAATACTTAGAATCAATGTGACTGATGTTACAAATTTACTTTACACCATTGAAGATGGAGTAATCATAGATTGATTCATTATTTTCGCGCCATAATATTTAAATTAATTTTCATGAAAAAATTATTCACCATATCCTTCTTATTCATATTTACATTGACTTCTGTGTATTGTCAGAATGAGGAGTCTGAATCATTAGAGACCGAAAACACCTGGAAAACACTATCTAGAATCACTTACAAAAAAGAATTCGATGAGTTGATGGGTTTTAAAATCGACAAGCCTGTCTTTAGCCAAAAAGTGAAAGTTCTAGCAGGCAAGGAAATCATCATAAAAGGCTATATTATTCCCGTAGAAGGATACAAGTCGCATAAAGAATTTATCCTCTCAGCATTCCCTTATAATATGTGTTTTTTCTGTGGCGGTGCTGGACCAGAAACCGTGATGGAAGTTGAAGCCAAAGAAGCTGTAAAGTACAAAGCTGATGCTATCTATATGAAAGGTACGCTAGAATTGAATGAAGATGACATCAATCGATTAATGTATAAGATTGTGGATGCTGTTTTGATTGATGAGCCAGATTAGGATTTCCTTGTTTATAAGAAAACATTTAATCTTTCAAACCAAATTTTGATAATTTATATAGATTATTCTTTCAATTTATATTCGCTTTAGAACGAAGTCGGGCTTACCAATCTTTGCAAGCTTGGGAATCCCTTTGCGCTCTATGACTGAGATTCCCAAGCCTCCCGATAGTTATCGGGAAGGATTGGTAAGCTCTGTTTTAAATTCCCTTAATAATAAAATCACCGCGCTATCACTATTTTTTCAGGTTGATTCCACGATTTATTACTTATAAAATATACTCCAGACTTTATTGAGGATACATCCATTGGGCTACTACCTTCTAAGATCACATTGCCAAAAATATCAAAAAGGATATATTTTTTATTTCCCATATCTTCTATATACATCATAGTTCTTGCTGGTTGTGGATAGATGTTAACAGGAAACGTTTTCATGCATGGCAATCGTTTTATCTCACTGTAATCTATTTCTCCATTCAAATTCTCTGACATAAGTCTTATGTACTTAATGTTTCTGATAACATTGGCTTCTATTGACATTGAATTAAACGGAGGCAGCCAATCACTATAAAATTGCCAAGTACTTCCATCTATACTCACCTCAATTATCAGATTAGTCGCAGAGCTGTTTTCCAATATTTGACTAATGAGTTCTATTCCTTTTTGTTCGCATTCCACCTCAAATGTGATACCAGAGATAGCCAGAGCTACATTTGGCACTTTGTATTCATGGATATAACTATTAGGAGCTGGCGAGGTTCCAAACGGATAATAAAAAACCCATTCTTCCGTACTGCATATTGTGTTACAAATACTATGCACCATTCCATTGAAAGTACTCCCTACAAACCCTCCAGCACCATCATCATTAACTCTGGATTCTGAATACATTCTTATTCCAGAAATTCCACTTGCAAGAGTTGACTGTGTTATCGAAAGACTTCCAAAAGAAATCAATGGAAAAATAGGAGCTTCATTATCAGCTATAAAAGTCATGCCTTGTGTTGTATTTATTGTTGAATTATTAATCGCTAATGAATCATCGGCTTTGATAAATACACTATCAAGACTCAACGTAGAATTATCAATTTGGATATTACTTACTGTTTGTCTTTTGGCTTCCATTGTATCACCTGCTTGCTGTGTATCTCCAATGGTTATTCGATTTATTACTCCTGTGAAATCAACCATTTTGGAGGTGCCTACATCTAAAAAGCTAGGGAGTCCATCAATTTCTCGCTTGTTACTAGCATACAATTCGAATATCTCGCACAAAGGTGTGAAAGTAGAATTAGGTTCAATCAATAACATTCCAAATGAATTATGTAACTTTAATGGACTATTCAGACCTCCAAGGGGACTCCATCCAAAAAGAAAAAAAGGATCTCCGAAATATGGAATTGGATTCCACAATTCTCCCAATGCATAGTTGTAATCGGTATGTATTGATATTTTATTGGCATTTGTTACTTCTTGGCTCAGTTCAATGTCATCTCCAGCCCTCATTTTAAGTTCAGAATTGATAAATGGAAGAATTTCAATTGAGGCAAGAGGAGATCCCAATTTTTGTTGTTTTATCCCCTTTATAGCTGCTAAATCAACATTATTATAAATACTATTAATCATTACATTTGCAGCATGAGACTCCATTAGTATATCTTGAGATGTACTTACGATTATATTACCTTCACCCAATATAGTAGCGAGGGCATTACTAGCCTGTCCACTAATCAATTCTACATCTCCTCCTGAGAATATCTCAATAGAGCCTCCTTTGGACAGAGCATCATGCCCAATCCGACTGAACGATTGTGAACCTCCTGCTTTCACCTGAACGCCACCATCTGAAGATATAAATATATCTCCAATAATAGCGCTATTGCCTGCTGGATCAAAATGACCAATCCCAGTCCATCCATTGACACCCAAGGCACTTTCTAGTATCAAGTTCCCTGATTGGACAAACATGTCACCTCCATTAATCAATCCAGAAAAATCATCCACTTTATGCCCAATTACGGCAGGACCATTGTCATTTCCTAATAATGATATTGTACTTGGGCTACCCACAGTTATTGTTGAAGATCCTACATCTACAATATGAGCATCATGTCCGATTTGAGCTTTGGCACCTGATACTCCGCCATTAAGGGTCGTCCCGTTAATACTTTCAACAAGAATGGCGGACTGGACAGGAATTATAGTCGACGAACTATAGTGACCTACCATAGCATCAGATCCAAATAGGGTGCCACCAGTCATATTTATTGATCCCTGTGCTTGAACAGTAATCGCTCCTGAAACCATTTGATTTTGGTCAAATTCACTGAAATGACCGATTGATGCTAGATTTCCATTGCCGCCATTGATCTCAATATTACCATCAGTCAGGTTACTCCCATCAGATATAATTACAGAAATAGTCCCGTCTGCATCTCCATTATTTGATACATGACCTATGTTGGCTTTATTCCCAACTGTTGTACCAGCATGAAGCCATAGGTTTCCATCTTCATTGATGATATCAATAGGAGCAAAAGGTATTGCCAGTGAAAGGGCGTCGGATCCATGACCAATTCTTGCATATGAGCCTTGACCTGTACGACTAATGATTGCATGACTTTGTCCACTAAAAGCAGTAATACTTCCACTTGATGGTATCAACGGCATTCCTATCTGTGCATATGCCCCAGCTAAAGTATCGGCCACGACCGCTAGCAGTTTAGGAGCCTGGACATTGACTCCTCCAAGTGACCCAACATTTACAGGACCTCTAATTAAAGGAGTTGGAAGCGCAGAACTAGAGTAAAAACCAAAACTTGAACCAAGTCCATTGATTCCTTCTATACCAGTACCTACAACTACATATCCATCACTCACCCCACTGCTGACAGAAGCAGTGGTAAAAAAGATATCTCCAAAATCTCCATTTTCGACAGTCGCATAAACCAATACGTTAGTGCAAGAATTCAATGTAAGTTGAAAAGGTGAAGCATAGATTATTGGTTCTTCAACTATGATAGGCCCAAGGCATATTTGTGGGTTTTGGCAATCGAAATCAGAAACCGTTGTAGGATTAGCAGACAGATCATTAATCAAATCGACTATATTAAGATTGGCAGGGGCACCACTTGGCCTCCATGAATTACAAACTGCATCAAAAAACATATTCGTAGTAGGACCATTTCCAATTGTGACCTGTGATGAAACACTTAGCACAAAAAAGAGAAACACTGAGGTAAGTATAATATTTTTCATAATTCAATTTTATCTGAGGTATGCAGGTTTTGTTGATTAAAAATGGAATTATTTGATCTGTTATTCTTGGACATTCTGAAAAGATTCTTGGACATATTGAAAAGATTCTTGGACATATTGGAAATATTCTTGTATTTTTTGGAAAAAACGCAAATATTTGCAATGAGATGATAAGATTTGATCCATACCAAAGGACAGTTTTAGGTAAAGTCAATTTATTAATACTTTTAATTTTGATCTGTTACCCTACTTTTCAATATGCACAAGATTCAGTATTGGAGGATAAATTGGATATTGCTGATAGTCTATATAACACTAGAGACTATATCAAAACGGATATTTTCTTAGATAGCTTAATCAAATCTGCTCAGGATAGCGGCTCTGTAGACATAGAATCCAGAGCTGTCTATTACAAAGCTAAAGTGAAACATAATACGTACCATCATAAAGAAGCAATAGAACTGTACCAGAATTTTAAAAGATGTAGAGTCTACTCACAACTGCCTTATGACACATTTATATACCATAGAAATATTGCAGTTTGCTATGCGGCTATTTCAAAACCTCACATTGCACTCAATCATTTCGACACTGCTTATTTTCATTTGGATATCAAGAATAATATGGAAGCTGGAACCTATTTTGGTGGCTTAGCCTATTTTTTTGGTAATAATAATCACGATTCATTAGCATTAGAATTGACAAAGACTGCACTAGAATATTTTAAAGACGAAAATTTAATTTCAAATATCATTTGGTATCAATACGATTTGGCATTTTATGCAGAAAAACTAAACAAATATCAAGAAAGTATAAAATACCTAGATACCGTTATTCACTTGGCCCAGAAGGAAAATGACACGATGGCTATATGGATGGGCCTGGCATGTAAGGGTATAAATGAAATAAAACTTAAAAGATACGAAAATGGAATATCTTATATGGAGCAGGCATCAGAATTAGAAGATGTCTTTGATCAAAAATTGTGTTGTGCGAATGATGCTTTTATAGCGCTTGGATATGGTAAACTTGGCCAATTAAGTAAAATGAATGCCCCACTCAACAAAGCATTGGATCAATTACCTGATGTGATCGACCTCCATGATCGCGCAGAAGTATATGAGGCACTTTCTGATGTTTATAATATTTTAGGAGATGATAAGAAAGCACTGAATTATTATAAAATGTATCAACAATTGGATGACACCATTGCCAATAAAAAATACAGTGCTCAAATAGCAATGCAAGAAGTAAAACTAGAACATCATAAATTATTAGATCAAATTAATAATTCTGACAAGCTCTATCAAACTCAAAAATCGAAGTACAGTTTTACTAAAAAATTGCTAATAATAGCGTTATTAGGATTCGTCATTTTTTTAGGACTTTATATTATTAATTATAGAAAATTACAATCCTACAAATATGACTATCGATTATGGAAACTAGCCTTTGAGAACTCTAACGAAACTAATGAATCCGAAAATCCACATAGTCAAGATGCCAAATGGCTTCAAAATGCTAAGAAACATGTTGTGAATAATCTGAATAATGAATCCTTCAAAGTGTCACATTTGGCACATTTGCTTACATTGACGCAACGAGAACTGAATACAAAACTCAATGACACCTTAAAAATGACCGCAAATAAATTTATCAGGACAATAAGGATCGAACAAGCAAAAGAATTACTCATAAAAAAAACCAAAACTATTACAGAAATTTCATATGAAGTTGGATTTTCTGACTCAGCATATTTCAGTCGTGTTTTTAAAACTGCCACTGGCACTTCTCCTAAAAATTGGTATGCCGATCAATCAAATAATTGAGGATCTTGAATGTTTAGAACTAAGAAATAGTCTAATACTGCTTAACTAGTGATGAGTAGAAAAATAGATTTCTAATTACAATCCTCCTTCCTTCTCGTATCCATTAACTGAAAAATCTTCCATTCCCCATCTTTACGGACTAGGTGCATCGCATTCACACCACAATGACTGAACTTATCTCCAAGGTAAAATGAATAATCCATCCATGCTTGAGCCAAGTCACCGTCAATTTGCACTTTCAGATTAGTTACACGTTCATCCCAAATCTCATCATGTGGTGTCCCAATAGCATTTATAAAACCTGACACTTTACCTGTTTTTACCTTTTGGATTCCATCTTTTGTAGTAAATACAGAATTCAAACTAGCTTCATCAGTAAAAACAAGATTTGCAAGTGTGCTGTCTCCATCATGCATCGACTTAAAAAGTGTGGAAATAGCATTTTCCGGAGTGGTTAGATTTTCGTTTTGACCAAAAATTGAGATAGTAGTACCTAAAAACACAACAATCATCAGGTTCAGTATTATTTTTTTCTCATTCATAGTATGAAGGTATTTAATGGTGCATTTCAAAATGACTTATTATTAATTCCATTTTGAATTATTCTAATTGCCTTTTTGCAGAATCGCTAAATCGCAGAACCGCTAAATCGCCTTATAATGTTGACTTTTTAAATTTCCTTTCGTATATCAAATAGTAAATGCGCCAATTTGAAATGTATCCGTATTTAAAAGTCTTCAATTCTTTTGCCGAAACACCTTAATGGTATTAATATTTATAGCATTCTCGACATCCTCTTTTGTGGAGAAACCAAAATCTATTCCATCAAACCATTTATCATATTGGGCTTCAATTATTATGGTCTTATCTGAACCTCTCACTGATTCAAATTCTAGAGGAAAAATTACTTCAACTGATGTATTAATATCATAGACTAAAGTATCAAGAAAATTAAAACCTTGGGCCACTTTGATCCTTTGAAAAACATACGTACCAGAATCTGATTGATACAATGAATCGGGATCATTTGTCAAAGGGTGATCTTCAATCTCAGTTGTAAACCTGTTCTCATTTAACAATGCAATAAGACCAACTTTAAATGATATTTCTGAGGTATTACCGTCAAAAGTAATTGTCCCCACATCATATGTGAATTCATCTCTTGTGACTCTAATGATATCATCTTTCACATAATCAACTCCATCACTGACATTCAACGAAACTGAATCAGAAACTTCATCGGTACTCTCTCCTGATAATATTTTAAAATCTGATAGCAAGTACACAAAATCAACTAAAGATACTTTCTGTCCTAGATCATTTGTAATGGTATCATTTAGCTGGAAGGTAGTATCCATATTTTCATGGAAAATACTCAGTTTGAAAACTGGATATTCACAACAGTCTTCGCATTCATTGTCGCCGGATATAGAATAGTTGGTAGATTCAGGATCTAGACATCCTTCAGTCGGAGAATAACATGATGTTAACTGTACTACGAGTAATGTAGCAAACATCATTCTTACAATAAAAGATATTCTCATTTTTGGCATCTGTCAGCTGTTTATAGCGATATTGTTATTGCCGGGCCTTTTCTCTATGAATATCGTCCATTATCCTCTTGACTGCTTTTTTGACTTGAACAGAAAAATCTTTGTCCATAATCCAAGCATAATATTGTTTGTCATTAGAAATAATGTCTCTCACTTTCTTCCCAGCATACTTTCCAAAGTTAAAAACGATCTCACCCTCTGGATTGTATTTTAATCGCTGTGTAACATCTACCATTCTGCTATCATGAGTAAATTCTGACAAGGCTTTTACATCATTTTTTATAGGAGCTGGAGTTACAAAATCGTCACCATCTATATGATCCACACCATCATATCGTTCCAGCTGCCCTTTGAGCACATCCACAGTAGCATGTACATCAGCCATCGCATCATGGGCATCGGTCAATTCCTTGCCACAAAAATGTTTTAAAGCTGCCTTCAATGTACGAGGTTCCATTTTGTAAAAAATCTTTTGTACATCGATAGTTCGTCGTTTTTCTATTTCAAGATCATACCCATACCTATGAAATTCCTCCATCAACATAGGTATATCAAATCTATCTGAATTATATCCTGACAAATCAGCAGTACCTATAAACTTGAATATCTTCTCAGCGACATCTCTAAAACCAGGCTTATTCCTGAGCATATCTGGAGTAATCCCATGCACATTCATCGCTTCCTCAGAAATAGGAATCCCAGGATTTATCAACATCTCCAGTTCGATAGGTTCTCCCCCATCTTTAGGAAATTTCATAAATGCAATTTGTAAGATCCTATCTCGCATCACATTCAATCCTGTAGATTCTATGTCAAAAAATATAAGATCTCTGTCCAGATTAAATTTCATATTTATTTTTTATTTATAAGCCCTTTAATTGATTAGCATTTTTGCTTTAGGAATGATTCAATAATAAAGTAACATTCCTTAGGCTAGATTTATCACTTTTAATATATTTATATTCTTAATCCCATCCGTATTAAATTGATGGAGAAATGAAGTTTGAGTTACATGTTTTCTATTTCTTTTGTAATAACACATATTACAAATGTATTACTCATGCACAAATTTAAAACTAATAAATTAAAAAGTGTTTTATGGTTTATATAAATATTGTATGTATCAAAATTTCACAAAAAGTAAGTCACACAATAATTGATTTGTTCTTTGCATTGTCATCCTAAAGGACCGAAGTGGAAGGATTGATAATGCTAAATTATACTGATTTCGACCGTAGCGGACATAGGCGTCAACCTAATTTATTAATATATGATTATTTCATATGTGTTACTCATACATTTCCTTTGTAGAATGTAGGTTAGTAATGAAGTATATACTTTCAAACGTTTATAGTCGCTTGCAATGTTGGATAATTTAAATTGAGTTAGATTTCCCCACTTTGGTCGAAAATAGTATAGAGATATACTCCTTGATCTTTCGACTTCGTCAAAACTCCGCTCAAGATAACAAGGAGTAAGTTTACTTGAGCAAGTGCTATTTGAGATACACAATAAGTAGAAGGTGAGAATATCTAATATAACAATGTTACTGTCCCCACCTTTATCTTCGACTCACCATATTGTTTATAATTTATCAAATAAACATATACACCAGACATTGCTAATTTATCATGATATGACCCATCCCATCCATCTGCTTTATTATTAAATTCTGGTTGTGGCACATCGAATACTTTGTTGCCCCATCTATCATACACACTAAAATTATTGAGTATGATTGTAGAGTTTGGTATCCCTTGGATATACACGTAATCATTGTTGTTATCTCCGTTTGGAGAAAATACATTTCCTACATATATTTCTTCTTCCAGTTTAACTGCAATAAATATTTCTTTGCTTTCAGTACATTCTCTATAGAAAATATCCAAAGTATAAATGGTAGATATTGTTGGTGAGACAGTAATGACTAAACCATTTGGATTTGAGATTCCATCTTTTGGATTCCAAGAAAAGGAATCAATATCTTTTAAATTTATTCCAGGATCTAAAACGACACTCTCTCCAACAAAAATTGTTTCAATATCGGGAAGATAAATTTCAATCTTATCTTGTGACAGCATCTCGATAGTAGCCTCAGTCACACAATCAACATCATCTCGAACATACACTTCATATACGCCTTCTTCTAATTCTGAAAATATACTTTCTGTTTGATAATTTAATCCATCTATTGAATACTCATAATTTCCACTACCTCCCGTGATATCCACTATCTCAAATATTCCATTATTACTGTCAGGACAATCAAGATCTTGTATTTCCCACTCATATTCTATTGGCTCTACAAAGTCCACCCATACAGAATCCAACCAAACACAATGATCGTCATATGCTATAGTCACAATCTGCCATCCTTCCTCTATTCCTTCAATACCATTTCCCGTCTCTCCATTATGCCATAAAATATCAATGTCAGGATTGTACATACCTTCAATTGACGTCAACTCTACTCTAGCAGAATCTATTTCTGTACACGAAATATTACTTATGATAAAATCCAATGAAAGATCTCTACATGGACATTCTGAATTTGGAATTACTAATGATTGTTCAATCAAACATTCGGGTAATAAAACTTTTCTAACGATAAGCAAGTATGTCCCTGAAGAAAGATTTTCAAATGTATTAGAGTTCTGCCATGAAACACCGCCATCTATACTATATTCTATATCTATCAAAGCATTGTTCACCTCAACTACACCGTCAGCTGACTCGCACTCTGTTGGGGGCGAAATATCAAATGTGGATTCAGGTAAACTTTCATCTTCTAACATGATTTCTATTGAAACCTCATCAAAGCAATTGATTCTTTCGCTGTCCCTTACAATAACATGATACAAACCAGCTTCTAAATCAAGGAATATATTGCTGCCTTGCCATGTCACACCTCCATCAATACTATATTCCAGATTATTTCCTTCGGCCTCTATTTCTAATATTCCTGAAGATGGAGCGCATAATGATGGATTCTGAGCATCTAGATTAATGATCCTTGGTATATCTGGAGTTAATATTTCAGCACTAGTCGTCACAGAACAATCCTCTCCCAAAGAGGATTGAACAACCACTACAAATTCTCCATCTGATAAATTATTGAAGATGTTTTGAGTCGACCAGGTTAATCCATTATCAATCGAGTATTCTAAGGCCTCTCCTTCTGCAATAATCACAATTTGCCCATCATTAATATTACAATCTGAAAGGTCTTGGGTATTAACATCAACAATCACAGTTTGAGGAAAATCTGAAATAGAAGCACTAACTTCTTCCATACAATTAGTCATCGGTTCACTGATAATAATCACGTAGTCACCGGCTGGTAAATCATTAAATTCATTAGATGTTTGCCATGTATTGCCACCATTTATACTGTATTCCAAATCAATTCCCACAGCATCTACTATGATGCTCCCATTGGTTTCGACACAACTACTAATATCATAACTCAAAACATCATTTATGATAGGCCCATCATTTGTGTTTAGAAAGCTTTCAATTGAAATTTCACAGGATGTTAAATCACTTGATCGTATGAAGATTGTGTATCCCCCTGAACTCAGAGCACTAAATAAAGTAGAACTCTGCCAATTCGCTCCACCATCAATGCTGAATTCTAAGCCATTGCCTTGTATTACATCTATCAGAATACTGCCATCTTCTATTTCACAACCACTTGGATCAGTATCAATTGTTTCCACTTCATAAGGAGATATAATCTCAAACATCTGTTCTGCCTCATTAGCACAACTTCCATCCAAAGGTATGAACGTACTACTCACCATTGATCCTACATTTGCTTGCACATCTATAAGAGAAGGAGTCCAAATGCCATCTATTTCATTATCTGAAATTGTGGGCAAGGTGATATTTTCGTCCGTCCAGCAAATCTTATCTGGCAAAGAAAAAATTGCATCCTGTGCTTCAATTACTTCAATGATTATTCCTACAGTCTCAACACAAGGCCCTGAAGGTTCTCCTTGAAATAATATTACTTCTATTTGGTCACCTGTAACTGTTGATGGATCTATAGTTGGAATCGACCAGGAACCTACAATTCCATTATCTGAGACTAAAGGCAAAGAAAAAATTGGATCAAGTGAGCATAAAGATGTATCTATTGAAAATTCGGGAACAAGAGGTGCTACAATTTGAATTTCCCAAGTATACATTTCTACACAATATTCTGCGGAAGCAAAAACAGATTCGATACTACCCGTCAATCCACTAGGATCAATCGAAGATGTACTCCATGTCCCACTAATAAAATTATCATCAATAGTTGGAAATGTAAATGCTGGATCTAAAGTACACAACTCAATCGGCAGATTAAATTCAGGTGTTTTAGGATCTATAATTTGAACTGTAATTGAAGTGTCTTTTAGGCAGAAAGCCTGTCCTGAATTTGGAGTCCAAGTGCTGGTAAAACTATTCCCAGAAACATTATTTGGGTCTATAATCGGGATATCCCAACTGCCTTCATATCCATTATCACTCATATCGTTCAGAATAATAGGGTCATCAAGTCTACAAAGAGAATCTGGTTGTCCAAAGCTCAATACAATTTTAGGCTCAACCGTAAATTCATAATCAAATGATGCATCACACCCCTGATCACTGTGAGAAAAAGTATTCGTAAATACTCCTTCAAAATTTGATAAATCTAATGAAGGTTCATCCCAATTGCCCATTATACCGTTCTGATCTTCTATAGGAAAGACATATAGATCCTCTTCTGAACATAATATTTCTGGGAGATCAAAATCTGGCACATTGCCTGAATAGATTTGTACTGAATCAATTGCAGGATTACTACAATATTCTTCGTTGGGCGTAAATATTATATCATAAAAATCATCTTCATTATATACTTCCATATCTATAGATGTTGGAGTCCAAGTGCCTTCAATTCCTTCTAAAGAAGTCTCAGGAAAAATTATAGAATCTTGAGCAGTGCGACAATAACTCAGCGCAAAATCAAAGGTTGGGTCTATTGGAATAGACATATCTACATCTATTGTCACTTCTTCTCGACATCCCACAAAATCTATAATTCTCAGAGTGATTTGACCGGATTCAACCAGTTCTATGGACAATATATTTGTTGTACTTACCAGTTCTGAGGTGTTCCAATACCACAAGATTCCCAAAAAAGGCACACTACCACCTTCTACAATTTCAAATGCATCCAGCTCCAACATATGCGGGGCGCATTCATCAATAGTGATTTCAGTGATTTTGAATTCTGGATAAACCAGGACTGCAAACTCTATAGGGTCTGTAGGGCAAATATCTGCTAATGACTCTATTGTAATCGTATAAATAGCTTCCTCTGCTAAATTTGAAGTATTGATCAATGTATCCTTTATCATAGCGGAATTCACTCCCAAGAATGATTGATTATACATTCCTGTAATTGAACCTGAACTCGCTGTTGAAATTAGTACTGTGATATTGACAATCTCTCCACTTGGTATTGAAATAAAGATTCCAGCTTCTGAATTACTACAGATTGGACTTCCTGTAATTACGGCTTCTAAGGAGGAAATACTTGGAGTGGTTTCAATTTCTAAATCGAAACCACCAACATCATCAAGCGTACTTCCAATCTGTATAAAGATCGGATAATCGATACAAAACAATTCTACATAATCACCACAAACTGATGCCATAAGATTACCCCAACATTCATCTTTTACTACAATTGCAGGGGATTCTATGCCTGTGGAGTGAAGGGTAATTTCTATATCCTGAGGAATACTTCCTGGATCATACTCGTACCAGACTGTCGCTTCACTTTGAGGTGGGCAATCATTTATGAAAAAATCTGATTCAGAACATACATTTGACAAATTTGCAGTTATCCCTTCAAATATCTCTTCTGCATCATCGCATAAATCATTGGATACACCTTCATTTGCAGTCTCTATTATTAAATCAAAATGTCCAGCATCATTAAGTCCAGAACCTATTGCAATTTTAATGTGAAAACCAGGAGGTAGATCTTCTAAAGTTATCGACTGGCCTTCTGCCATCGCAGAACAAACATATCCAAAACCCGCCGGATCAAATCCAAACAACAAGCTTGAACAGTCATCTGAAAAAACTGAAATACTTATTTCATCTGCCGAATTACCATATGATTCCGTAAATTCTTCTACACTTATAATTACATCTGCTCCACTATTTCCAGCTACAAAGTCAAACCAAATTACATGATCATTTGGGCAGACGACCATATCACTTGACCATGCACAATCGTTATAACTTGAGATCTGAATGACCTCCTCGCAAGTATTATAACTAATAAGAGGATCATCACAAGCACTTAAGCCTCCAAATGGTAACGTCATATGAAAACCTCCTGTGGACAAATAATAATATGTCATTCCTGCTTCAGGTTCAAAAGAGTATGGTCCCGTTCCACATCCTTCATAGACTAACGCACTACAATCAGAAGTAGTAGAGAATACCTCAACATCAATCCAAGGAGAAGCAGTTAAAATTGAATTATAAGGAATTGGATCGGGTGTAGTAAATGTATACCATAGACCTAATCCAGTATTGTCTATACAATTACCCGTAGCTTCAGGATCAGGCGTAGCTTCTAGATCTTCATCATAGTCAGCATAGAAACCACAATCTAACACACCTAAGTCTATAGCTCCAGTACAAATGTCATTAATTGGAGGAGGAGGACCATTATTATTTGAGAAAACGGAATTGCCAATACACAATAGAATAAACAAGGAGAATATTGTAGAATTACTTCTCATATAAGGTGTTTTCCGTCTAATTATTGATGGAAAATACAAAACTTCGACTTATTATCCTATTTCCTTGTTAGATTCTTTTAACCGCAAGGAGCGCAGAGGTTTGCTCAAAGGTCACAAATTCAAATATTTAGAAAAGTCTTTTGGTACTTTGTGCAATCCTTAGCTACTTAGCGGTTAAAAAAAGTCACTGCTCTTTCACCACCATTTCTTTAAATCCATTGGCATAATATTTCTCCAAATCATCATCTCCATCCGCATCATAAATAAGACATGCAGGATAATTATTTTTGACTAAAAATTCTTTTGCTCCATCCAGTCCTTTTACCATCATAGCCGTAGCCAAGCCATCTGCCGTCATACAATCATCAGCAATAATTGAGGCACTTAGTAGATTGGTCAATGCAGAATATCCTGTCTCTGGATTTAGTATATGAGCAAATTTTCGCCCTCCATTTTCATAATAGATTCGGTAATTACCACTAGTAGCCAATGACTTATTATCTAGTTGAAGAATTATTTCTAGATCATCAGTTGGTGCATCTTCTTTAGGTTTGTTAATTGCCAAGTACCAAGGAAGCCCGATGTTATTTTTACCATGTGCCCTTGCTTCACCTCCAATATCTATTAAGTAATTTTCTACCTTTATTTTATCGAAATAATCTGCTATAACATCAATGCCATATCCTTTTGCCAAGCTAGAAAAATCAATTTCTGCATTTGGAATTGATTTAGAAATAAAATCTTGACCCTCATTTTGTAAAATATCAAAAGAGGACTGATTAACTATTGTCAAAATACTATCCACCGCCAAGCTGTCTACCTTAGTAATATGATCTTTACCTTTATATCCAAATCCCCAATAATTCACTAAGGGAGCGACTGAAGTATTTAATGCTCCTTGTGTCAATTCAAAAAGCAACATTGACTTTTCAAATACTGGTTTGAAATATGGGTCGCTTTTTGGCAGAACAATCCCTGATTCACTTCTATTCAGCTGTGAAATAGTAGATTTCTCAATATAAGTAGAAAGTGAATTATTAAAATCGAGAAGAATTTGTTCGATAGACTTTTTTGTTTCAATAGGATTTGACCCTTTATAGGTAATTGCATAATATGTCCCCATGGTCTCCCCTACTATCTTATGGAATTTTTGTGGAGGGCTGCAAGAATAGCTTAATATTCCAAGCAGAACAATGGTCAATACAAATTTGCTTAATATTCTATTCAACTTTAATTATTATTTAAGTACATTTCTCAATATCGCTTTTTTATAAAAAAAAACAGAGCTTACCAATCCTTCCCGATAACTATCGGGAGGCTTGGGAATCTCGGCCATAGAGCGCAAAGGGATTCCCAAGCTTGCAAAGATTGGTAAGCCCGACTTATTTATAAGCATCCGAACATGCAATTTTACTTATTTCTACTTTTTTCTACTAATACTGTGGTTCTTAACTTGATAAAAAACGACAAACTTAAATGCACTTTAAGATTTTAGGATTCCAGATGCAGAAATCTACAGACCGTAAGGTACAAAACCAATCGAATTCGTGTGTAAAGACATCTTGTAGAATTATGTATGCATACATCATAATTATCCGAGGAGAGGTCAGAGACCTTCCTCTCGTTCACAGCACTACACCGAGGCAAAGGTCTCTGACCTCTTGCCGATTCCAAAACAACTTGAATTAATAAACGGGCAATTTGGTTCGCACATTCTAGAATGGTAGAAACTTTAAAGTGAAGAATCAGTTTATATTTGCAAATCATTTCCGCAACAAATATTATGGATTTCAAACTAACATCAAGTTTTTCACCTACTGGCGATCAGCCTCAAGCAATCAAAGAATTGGTTCAAGGGGTAAACAACGACGATAAAAATCAAGTTTTATTAGGGGTGACAGGTTCCGGTAAGACTTTCACAATGGCAAATGTCATTGCACAAACCAATAGACCTACGCTCATTCTTACGCATAATAAAACGTTGACAGCTCAATTATATACAGAGTTTACAGAGTTTTTTCCTGAGAATGCTGTTGAATTTTTTGTCTCGTATTATGATTATTATCAACCCGAGGCATATATGCATTCGTCAAATACATACATTGAGAAAGATCTATCTATCAATGACGAAATCGACAAACTAAGACAAAGGGCGACCTCCTCTCTACTTTCAGGAAGAAGAGACGTCATAATTGTATCCTCCGTCTCATGCATATACGGTATGGGAAACCCTGAGGACTATGCTTCCAGTATAACTCGGATTGAAAAAGGTCAAACTATATCCAGAAATGGATTCTTGTACAAATTGGTTGATTCTCTCTATTCTAGAACTGAAACAGACTTTAAAAGAGGTACTTTCAGAGTCAAGGGAGACACTGTGGATATCAATCTATCCTATGCTGATCATGGATATAGGATTACTTTCTTTGGTGATGAAATTGAGTCAATAGATCAAATTGAAATTTCGACTGGAAAGAGGGTTACAAGTATGGATCATGCTGCAATCTTTCCAGCTACACTTTATGTGGCACCAAAAAACAGGTTACAGGGAGTCATCCGTCAGATTGAAGATGAATTAGTTGAGCACGAAGATTTCTTCCAGAAAGAAGGACGGTTTATTGAAGCTCAAAGGATAAAGGAGAGAGTCAATTTTGATTTAGAAATGATCAGAGAGTTAGGCTATTGCAATGGTATAGAAAATTATTCAAGGTTTTTTGACGGTAGAAAAATGGGGACTCGTCCTTTCTGTCTTTTAGATTATTTTCCTGATGACTTTTTAATAATGATTGATGAAAGTCATGTCACCGTTCCTCAAGTTCGAGGAATGTGGGGCGGAGATAGAGCTAGAAAATTGAACTTGGTCAATTATGGTTTTCGACTTCCATCTGCTATGGACAATCGACCTTTAAATTTTGAGGAGTTTGAATCAATCACATATCAAACAGTGTACGTAAGCGCAACTCCTGGAGATTATGAATTGGAAAAAACAGAAGGAGTAGTTGTAGAACAAATTGTACGTCCTACAGGTCTACTAGATCCACCGATTGAAGTGCGCCCTTCTATCAATCAGATCGATGATTTACTTGAAGAAATACACAAAAGAATAGACATCCAAGAAAGAGTTCTGATCACCACACTTACTAAAAGAATGGCTGAAGAGCTGACCAAATATCTGCAAAAGGTTCAGATCAAAGTACGATACATTCACTCTGAGGTAGATACTATGGAACGGGTCGAAATCATCAGAGATCTACGACTTGGAGAATTTGATGTCTTGGTTGGAGTGAATTTATTGAGAGAAGGACTTGATATTCCTGAAGCTTCTTTGGTTGCAATTTTGGATGCTGATAAGGAAGGATTCTTGAGAAATAATAGATCACTTACTCAAACTGCAGGACGGGCAGCAAGAAATAGCAATGGACTTGTTATTTTTTATGCAGACAAAGTAACAGCCAGTATGCAAGCCACTATTGACGAGACCAATAGAAGAAGGGCCATTCAAATCGAATACAATGATAATCATGGCATTACACCTACTACAATTACCAGATCCAAAGAAGACATCCTTGCACGAAAATCAATTTTGGATATAAAAGGCAAAAAGTCAAGAGCATATGTCGAACCAGAAGAAACGAGTATTGCTGCTGATCCTCTAATCTCTTACATGAATAGAGATCAAGTGGAGAAACTACTCAATGCAACCGAAATAAAAATGAGAAGAGCGGCTAAGGAGTTGGATTTTATTAGTGCGGCACAATACCGGGATGAGATGCTTGAATTGAAGAAGAAACTGAAGACGATGTAGAGTTTAAAGATTGGAGAGATTGTTAATTGGAAAGATTGGAGAGATTGGAAAGATTGGAGAGATTGATGGTTTGAGATTGAGATAATTGATGCTTACGCATCTTTTGAGATATAGTGGTGGATATGTTGAGATATTTGATGCTTTGCATCTTTTGAGATATAATTTAGGTTTAAGTTTTTGCATGGTTAGGTGTTGACATAAAGAATGAACTTTTAACTTTTAACTTTTAAAATAAACTGGAAGTTAGATCTAAATTTTATTTGCACCGAGCAGTATATTCATCAATCATCTTATTTAGCTCAGTTACTTCGTATGAATTTTTATTCATTTTCTCCGCAAATTCTGGACAATAGTTTTTAAGGTATTTTTTTATGCTTTTATTCATCAGTCTGCGAGCTGCTCTCTTTCCTCCAAGACCTTCGATTTCTGTTTGACCAATATAAAATACGTAATCCTCAGAATGTATTTTTATTGCTAGTGCTGAAGTGAAATATTCATTATGCCTCATATTACCAAATGGATTTAATGAAGTAGAATAGTCAGAATCACAGTAAAGATACCCTTCCATTTTTTCTGTGCCATATACTTTAGCTACCCATCCAGGTCTTTTTAATTTTTTCAATTTTCCAAAATGATTATGAGCCTTCACATCCACTCTTTTGAAGACTAAAGTATCATTTGAGGCGAAATAAGTAATACTTTCCAATTCCTCTGAAAGGACTTTTTCCTTCTTACCAGTTTCTAAATTCTTAAATTTAATATTTTTGTCCATTGAATGAAATCCCTTAATTTCAGCTGCTACCCTATCTCCATTTTTATACTCTACAAAACAGGTATTTTGCCCTTTAGTTATGATTATACTCGTTAAAATGAGAAGACCAATAATTAGTGTATTGATAACTTTATTCATGTTCTAAGTTTTTTTTTTAATATCTAGTTTCACTTCTAAGGTGATAAATGTAATTGAGTATATTGACAGAAGTAATTAGGGATCACATACTTACACTTAGAATGTAAAGTAACTCAATTTGAGAGTCATTTGCAATATTATTTCTAGTGGAGTGATTTAAGTCAACATTAAGATATTAAAAATGATGAATTTTTCATGGCACCAGAAATGGAAGTAAAATGAGGAGGGCTGCGAAGGTATTGGATTTTATTAGTGTGGCTCAATATAGAGATGAGATACTGGAATTGAAGAAGAAGTTGAATGTGATGTGATTTTTTTTGCTGAATTGCTAAATCGCGCAATCGCAGAACCGCTAAATCGCCGCATCTAGATAATGATATGGATGTTCATTTGAACCGTGTGTATCACAAATTGCACAAAAAGTAAATCATAATTGTTTGTTTAGTTATTAACATTGTCATCCCGCAGTGGAACATTGTCATCCTGAGCGCAGTCGAAGGAAGACAATGATATTATTGCAGTAAATTCTACCGAAGTGGAGAAATCTAGCTCTTGATGTAATAAAATGGTGGATTTCTCCACTTCGGTCGAAATTAAAGTTAAGACATACTCCTTGATTCTTCGACTTCGATGAATCTTCGCTCAGAATGACAAGGAGTGCCCAACTGCGCTGGCGCTTCGCTCAAGATGACAAGGAGCTTATTTTCTTGAGAAAGTGCAATTTGTGATACACACATTTGAACCTAATAACGAAGATGGTTAATAATGATTATTATCTTTATGGAGTTGAGATAGAATAAGCCGATAAAAAACAGCTAATAATTATAATTGTGTAGACACGTTTAATATTTGAATATAAATGTTTAAAAATACTTTAAGTATTTGCATCCATGTACTAAATTTTTAATCGCTCATGTTTGATTTAGGGAGTGGAAGAATAAAATTTTGCTTTAGTTATAATAAGTTGTAGGCATACTAAAAACCTAACACACATTAGTACATTTGTTTTTTTGCTTACACACAAAATGCTAATAAAAAACCAAAAGAGCTATCTTGGTCAATGTTTAATTAAGTAGATATTATTATAACTGAGAAATTGACAAAAGGCCAGGAAATGAATAATTATACATAAAGAAAAGTAAGAAATAAAATGGCAGCACCAAGGAATCACATAAAAGTCTTTATTGCCTCTACGGTTTATAATTTCGAGTTTAATCTGACAAAAATATACGAATTGCTTGATGGTCACGGTTATGATGTTTGTATGTCACATAAAGGCAGTATATTTCTTGACAGTAAATTATCAAATCTTAAAAATTGTACTAATGCAGTGGAAGAATGTGATATTTTTGTTGGATTTATACGCCCCAACTACGGCTCTGGTGTTTTAGAACGAGGTGGTAAATCTATCACACATTACGAATTCGAAACAGCTTTCAACAGAGAAATCCCACGATTTGTACTTGCTGATTATCGAATTCCATTCACAAGAGAATTATTTAAAGGAGCATTTGTTATCGAAGAAAAATCACAAAAGAAAATTAATTTTGATGATATTTCTTTTCAAGACAATAATGTTATGGATACTCGATGTGTTATGATGTACAATGAAGCAATAAAAGACAAAGAGAAACCAGCATCAAAAAGGACAGGAAACTGGGTGCAACCTTTTGTTAATTTAGAAGATATAGTTTTGCATTTGGACACGCAGTTTAAATATCCAGAAAGGATTAAGAAGTTAATTATGGGCTCAAAATAAATACTATGACAAATTTATCATTTATAGCAAAGCTTTTAAAGCAAGAAGATGTAAATATCGAATTTAAAAGCAAATTTGAGTTAAGCAATATTTTAAAAACTATTTGTGCTTTTTTAAATACAGATGGTGGTTGGGTATTAGTTGGTTATTCTAACAAAAAAATATTTGGTATTCCCAGCAACGTAGAAGAATTAATATCTGAATTAGAAGAAAGTGTTTTAAATATTATTTTACCTCAACCATTAGTCTATATCAATGAAGAAGAATATAAAGGAAAAAAATTAATCCTTATAAATGTATTAAAAGGTTCTCGACAACCATATTCTTTAGATAGTAATTATTTTGTAAGAAAGGGAAGTTCTACAATAAGTGCCAATTCCGATGACATTAGCTTGCTTCTTCGCACCAGTAAAATACATACATCTACTTGGGAAAAAATGAATGTAACTGATGCTTCATTAAGTGATCTTCAAAATAAGGAAATAGAAAAAACAATAACAGAATCAAACATAAAAGGTAGAGGGGAGAGTTTACCAAATACAATTGAAGAATTTCTTGCTTATTTTCAAATGATGGACTTTTCATTCATTAGCAACGGAGCAATGCTTTTATTCGGAAAAGAACCTGTTAAATATATTCCTCAATGTAGAATAAGAATTACTGTAATGCCTTATGGCAAAACAGGCGATACTTATTCAGACACTTTATTGATTGAAGATAATTTATTTATCTCTTTCAAAAGAACGGTTGATTATTTCACAAAAAATCTTCCGCTAATTAATGATTTTGATCCTGATAGCGGACATCGAGTAGCAATGCCAAAATATCCAAACTTAGCACTTCGAGAGGCAATAGTTAATGCAATAGTACATAGAGACTATGCTGATTATTCTGGAGATATTACTATTAATATTTATAGTGATAATGTTGAAATAATCAATTCGGGAGAAATACCATCAAATATTATTACAGATAATAAGATAAATCCACATCATTCAGTATTAAGAAACCCTACAATTGCTCATATGTTCTATTTACGTGGTAATATGGAAAAAATAGGAAGAGGATTGAGCTTAATAAAAAAGCAATTTAGTGAAGAAGGATATAAAGCACCAGAATGGACAAGTGAAAATGGTTATACAACCTTAAGACTTTATACCGTTTCTGAGAAATTAAATGATAGGATGAATAGTTTTTTAAATCAACTCAAAAAAGGTTCTAAATTTAGAAGACAAGACTATGTTGATTATTTTTCTTCTAATATTTCAGAAAAAACTGCTCGTAATGATATTTCAGTATTAGTTAGTAGTAAATATCTAATAGTAGAAGGAAAGGGACCATCTACTAAATATAAGAGAACCAATAAAGAATTGCCAAATATTACCAGATAAGTCATTTGGGGATGTTAATAAAGGTCTGAATGACTATAGTGAAATACTTGTTCTTAGTTGCATTGATGATGATGATATAACAATTAGCAATATTGATGAGATAAGTAATATTACCAGATATTACCAGATAAATCATTATAGAAATAATAGAAAAAGTCTTAATTCTGACAGTACAATGCCTGTTCTTAGTAGTATTAGAGATATTAATTAGACAATCAAAATATAGAAAATACTAAAGATGTTGCCAGATATTGCCAGATAAGAGGAAATATTGATGTTGTAAACAGTAAATTAACACCTCATACACAACATATTAATAGATATGATATAAAGAGAAATACTAACAATAGTATTACCAGATATTACCAGGAAATATTAATAGTGTAGCAATAGAATTGACAAGTGAAATACTCTGCGATTATTGAATAGAGTATTAAGAGAAAGAAGAAAACCAATAAACATATTTGAAGTAATGCCTACTCAAAAGTCTGTGCTTGACCCAAAATTGCAAAAGAATATGTCTTTGCAACGTTGATGAAAGAAAACAGCCAACATACAACAATGTGCAAAAAAAGAAGTGCTCTACAATCACCTACATTTGTGTGTATCACAAATTGCACTAAGCCGCCCTAATAATCGTTTTTATAATTTCCCAAGCCTTACTTTTCCTGTAGCACCTTAAGTTTGCTATGGCATTAATGCCATTAATATTCCATTTCTGACCTGAGAGTTTCATTCTTTGCTGTAGAACACTTCTATGTGCAGCTTCAATTGGACCTGAACCTATTAGTAATCCCTGACTTATGTAAGTTCCATATAGCATTTTGTCGCTATGATCTTCATAGTATTTGATTGTCTTTGCCTTATGCTCTTTTGCCGTTTGATTTCTAGATCTTATTCCTTTTATCTCTTTTATTACAATTTCTACTTCATCATTTTTCAATCTTTCAGTTTGTTCTTTAATCCATGATTTTTTCCTTTCTTGATTGTTAAATTGATGATTTGCTAATATTACGATTTTCTCTTTGGCATGAAAAAAATCTAATATTTGCTGTGCTCCTGGATAGTTGTCTTCTACCCAATTCCATATCCATGGTGCTCCATCTCCTATGAATACTTTATTATTATAGTCTACTAAATGGCGTTCTATTTTCGGTAAAAACTTTTTCACCCCTCCCATATGACTAACGTAAATGGATTCTACTATTTCAGAGCGTTTCTTCTGTAGTGGAATTATCTTCCTTTCATTAAATATTCTGCCCAATTTAATCTCTTTCCACTTATATTTCCGTGTGTTTAGCATAGAGCCATCTACCATAACATATACACGATCCTCTTTTTCTACATTACTTAATTTTGGTAGTAAATTTGTAAGATTCTTTTCCACTATCGGATCTATTAAACTCCCATAAAATAAACATACACGCTGTATTTGTTGACCCGAAATGTTCAAACCTAGCAGCCTGTCGGAGAACTCATAATTTAACAATATGAATAAAAAAGAGATAATCTAGCATACATTATGTATTTTGGGGATAGCAATACAAAATGTTTTATGCGCGACTTTATTAGAGCAAATTGAAATCAAATTAGTTTACTTCCGGCATCAATAGATGAATGGCTTCCAGAAAATCACCTAGCCCGATTTGTAGTTGAAGTAATTGAAGAATTAGATTTAACAAAAATATATAAATCTTATGGTAGTACTGGGCGTCCGCCCTACGATCCCAAGTTAATGCTGGGTATGTTATTCTATGGATATTCTACAGGAATTTTCAGTTCTCGCAAATTGGAACATTCAAGTTATGATTCGGTAGCAATGCGCTTTGTTTGCGGCAATTATCATCCAGACCATGATAGTATAGCGACTTTCCGCAAGCGATTTATAGAAGAATTAGACGATTTGTTTGTACAAATACTTCTGGTAGCCCAACAGATGGGTTTTGCCAAAGTAGGTAATGTAAATATAGATGGCACAAAAATACAGGCTAATGCTTCGAGGCATCATGCGATGAGCTATGAAAGAATCAAGAAATTAGAAATACTATTGAAAGAGGAAGTGAGTAAGCTATTGGAGATAGCAGAACAAACAGATGAAGCCGAAGTTGGCTTAGATATACCAGCAGAGATAGAAAGAAGAGAGGATCGATTAGAAAAACTAAAAGAAGCCAAGAGCGTATTGGAACATCGAGCAAAGGAAAGATATGAAGAAGAAAAAGAGATTTACGATAAGAAAATGATAGAACGATCTGAGCGGGAAAAACAGACAGGCAATAAACCAAAGGGGAGAACTCCCAAGCCTCCAGAGCAAGAGCCCTCGAAAAAAGATCAATACAATTTTACAGATTCGGAATCACGAATCATGAAGACCTCAAAGGGTTTTGACCAATGCTATAATGGTCAAGCTGCTGTTAATGATGAAATGCTCATCGTGGGAGCCTTAGCCAATGCACACTGTAATGATAAAGAAGAACTAATACCTCTCTTGGATAAGATAGATGAGTCATTAGGAACGGTAGAAAATGTGGCTGCAGATACGGGCTATTATAGTCAAAGGAACATAGAGCAAACCAAAAGTCGAAACATAGAACCATATCTGGTCACAGGTCGAGAGAAACACAATCAATGGTTGGAAAAAAAATTGGCAAAGGGAGACAGTGAGCAGGACTCAGTTGAGGTTTTGGATGTTAAAGAGCAGATGCGACAAAAACTCAAAGCAGATAAAGGAAAAGAAATTTACCGAAAAAGGAAGATGACCGTAGAGCCAGTTTTTGGTATCATTAAAGAAATTATGGGGTTTAGAAGATTCTCATTACGAGGAGAAGAAAAGATTAAAGGGGAATGGATATTGGTCTGTTCGGCCTATAATTTAAAAAGACTCTTCAATCTCCAATCAAGAAGAGTTGCATAATCAATTGATAATCAATTAATTGTGAATTACTATTAAATTGGCAACTATATGATTCCCAATGTACAACCAATGTACAACACTTATAAAATTCGATAGTTGAATAAAATTACCAAACCAATGATGAAAACATGAGACATGAGAATAATGGTACTTTGAATTAAGATACTCTCAGAGCACCTGGAACACCTCAAATACCGAAATGTTGATTCTCCGACAGGCTGCTAGCATGTCATCAAATATTTCAGAGGATTCCTCATAGACTTTTGATTGTCCTAACATACAGGACAATTCTTGGATGCGCTGACTCATTCCAAATTTAGAAGTACCTTGACAAAGTACATAATCTTTCTTCAATTCCAAACGACCGAAAGAGGTTATGACTTTTTTTTTAAATTCCTACTCTTTGGTAGTTTACCTTGCACACCTTGAATGACGCCCAATGAAAATGTTCGAGCCATCGACAAAATACGTTCTTCATATTCAATAGAAGATGTAATTTTTGATTCTTGCTCCACAAAAGACTGGAGTTCTGCTTTTACTGTTTCTAGGATGGAGTCAACTATTTGCTGATTTTCCATCTCTAATTTATTTTGGTTACACTAATTTAAGCATTTTTGTGCAATTTGTGATACACACCCTACATTTCATACAACCAACCATTGGCAATAATTCCGTATTTTACAAAAAAAATTAACTCAAAAGGATTCAATCCATCAGGTCCAAATTTATGAAAATTAAATACCTTATAATTTCTTCAATTTTACTTTTACTAACGATAAGTTTTGGTTGTGATCATCCTGAAAAACCACTCAAAAAGTATAATATACTTTTCGTTTCTATCGATGATCTTCGTCCCACATTAGGGATTTATGATGATCCAATTGCAATTTCTCCCAATATTGATCAATTGGCAGCAGAAGGCATAACCTTCAGAGAAGCCTTTTGTCAATCGGCTGTATGTGCACCTTCGAGAGCTAGTTTAATGACTGGTGTTAGGCCAGATTCTACACGGGTATGGCACCTTGGGAATAAATTCCGTAAGATTAATCCATACGCGGTTACCATGCCACAACATTTTTCCAAATTTGGATATCATACAGTCAATATTGGAAAAATATTTCACAATTATATGCCTGACTCTATTTCATGGGATGAGCCTGATCTTAGACCTTCGCGCTATGTACGCAAGGATTGGCTTAAGAGAGATGGAGAGACTTTTTACATAAGTGAAGAGGTCCATGCATCTCAAGAACATAAAAGAGATTCACTACTAAAATTAAAACCAATAAGATATGCAGATGGCTGGAATACAGGACCTGCCTGGGAGGCAGCTGATGTGCATGACACCATGTATTACGATGGAGCACAAACTGAATTGGCTAAGCTTACTCTTACCCGATTAGCTAAGTCAGACAAACCCTTTTATATGGGTCTTGGGTATTTTCGTCCGCACCTTCCTTTTGCAGTGCCTAAAAAGTATTGGGACATGTACGACCATGAAAGTATACCATTACCTAATAATCCATAAATTCCTAAAGATTCTCCAATTCAGTCTATGAATTCTATGTATGAATTAGGACACTATGATGGTTTCGGGCATATTGAACATCCCACCGATTCATTCAGAATGAATACAGATACAATCAGAACATTAAGGCAAGGATACTATGCAAGCGTAAGTTATATAGATGCCCTATTAGGTGATCTTATTTCGCATATGAAAAAGATTGATATCTATGATAATACAATTATCGTCGTATGGGGAGATCATGGATGGAAATTAGGGGATCACAACAGTTGGGGGAAAATGACCAATTATAATATTGATATTAAAGTACCTATAATAATTCGCTACCCAAACCAAAAAAATCGAGGAGCTCAAACGTATGGAATTACTGAGCTTGTTGACTTATTTCCTACGCTTTGTGAACTAGCAGAGGTTGATATTCCAAAATATATGCAAGGGATCAGTCTTGTCCCTTTAATTAAAAATCCCAAACTCAACTGGAAAAGTGCCGCTTTTAGTCAGTTTCATCGAAGACCAAAAGTTTCAGCAGATGGTCAAGGGTATATGGGATATTCATTGAATATCTCTAATTATCATTACATAGAATGGTATACCTGGGATCATGAAAGTTGGACAAAAGGAGAATTAAGAGATATAGAATTATACGATAGAATAAATGACCCATATGAAAAATTTAATATTTCTAAGTCCAATGATTTAACTGAAGTGAAAAGAGAACTTGCAAATCAACTCGCTGATGGATGGCGGAAAGCATTGCCTAATTAGTTAGAACTAAATTAAAAGAAAATCACTAATCAATTTTTAAAAATGTACGATAATATCGAAAATATCGTTTTTCTTAAAGAACCAATAATTACATAATAGTTTATTTCTGAATAAAATATATTATGTTTAATAAACTGATATCACAATTAAAACCAGTCAAAATGTCAAACCAAAAAATAATTCTATTCCTCTTAGTCTTAACTGTATTCTTTACAGCTTGTGAAAATCAAAATGATGATTGCATTAATGTTGAATGTGAAGAAAATTGTATTTGTGTAAATGGAGAGTGTGAATGTGAGGATGTGGCCGACCCTTGTGAAGATGTAGTTTGTGAAGAACACTGCGAATGTGTCAATGGAATATGCGAATGTGCTGAAGATCTTTATGATCGAAATACGGATTCACTTGCACTTGTAGCACTTTATGAAAGCACTTATGGCTTGGGTCCAGATCTCCAATGGAATCTACAATCTCCTATGGACAATTGGGAAGATGTAACACTTAATGAACAAGGTCGAGTTATAATATTATCCTTATGTTATGAATTTATTGAAGGGAGCCTACCAAGCGAACTTGGAAATCTATCTGAACTTACCAAATTTTCATTTTGTAGTCAAGCAGTAAAAGATGGAGGATTTTTAAATAATATGCATAAACTGCAAAGTTTAGAACATTTGTCTATTGCATCGACAAGTATGTACCGACCTATTCCACCAGGAATTGGAGCGTTAAAAAACCTTGTATACATAGAATTTTCACAATCTAGATTGACAGGACCTATTCCAAGTGAAATAGGGAATTTAGAAAATTTAGAAACCCTTACCCTTGGTATTAATTCTTTAGAAGGTCCCTTACCTGTAGAACTTACAAAACTTAAGAAGCTTAAATATTTAAATTTGGGAAGGAATTCTCTTAGTATGGAGATTCCAATATTTTTAGGAGAAATGACCCAATTAAAGAGCCTAACCATTGATGGATCTGGGTTAAAAGGGCAAATTCCAAATGAGTTCTGGAATCTTGAAAACCTTCAAAATTTAAATTTAAGAAACAATGGGTTAAAAGGAAATTTATCAAGTGAAATTAGCAAAATGACAAGTCTTGGCATTCTAAAATTAGATGATAATAAATTAAGTGGTGAATTACCATCAGAGTTGGGGACCCTTCCAGTGATAGGTAGAATTGACCTTTCGTACAATGACTTTTCAGGTCAATTCCAGCTACTCTCGGTGAAAATATTAATTTAGATTACTTAGGACTTAATGATAACAAGTTATCTGGTTGTATACCCACATCATTTGAATTATATTTTTGTCCAACAAGTAATTATCCTTATTTTTCTTTGTTTGATAATCTAGAATTACCATGGGAAGGAAATAAATATAAATTTTGCAACAATCCAAACGATCAAATTGGTGCCCCTTGCAAAAAAGATGGAGAAGATGGGATAATAGATGAAGATTGTAATTGTATATTTTAGTACTTACAAATAAAAAGCTTTTTTATAAATAAAAGTCAGTCACAATAGTTAGGAATGATACATTAATAAAGTTCGCTTTTATACGCGGGTATTTTATTTTTCAACAAGGCAAAAAACGTAGACATGCAGGGCATTGGCGAGGCTTTTTAACGCTGTAGAAAGATAAAATAACAAGTAGAAAATGTTACTTTATTATTGAATCATTCCTTAGCGAAAATCTAGCTCTTGATTTAATAAAATGATGGATTTCTCTACTTCGGTCGAAATTAAAGTAAAGGCATATTCCTTGATTCTTCGACTTCGATGAATCTTCGCTCAGAATGACAAGGAGCTTATTTTTTTGTGAAAGTGCAACTTATGATACATAACAAAAAATCGGTTTTACGCGCATATATTTAACATAGGGATAAACTGTGCGCAATAATTTAACGAAACACTTGTTTTATGAAATTTATATAGCTTATATTAATGAAATAAATCTGGTAGATACTTTACATCAAACCAAATAACAAAATTCATAAAATAATATTTTCCCAATATATAATGAGTTGAAAAACAAGTTATAGTTACATTATTAATATAAAGCGATCATTTTTTTTACCTTCAACCAAATTTTAAAAATCAATCTGTCTACTAACCTTGCATAAATGATTAAACTCTCGTTTAAGAACCCATATCTGGTGTTTGTATTTGTCTTGATTGTTATTTTGCTCTCTACTGTTTTGATCCCGAGAATGCCTGTAGATATCTTGCCTAAGTTCAAGAAATCGGCCATGCAGATTCTTACCCTTTATCCTGGGATGCCTGCTAAAGTCGTAGAAAAAGATATCACCAGTAGAATGGAAAGATGGACGGGTCAGTCTCCTGGAATCGAGAAGCAGCTTTCGAAGAGTATAATGGGTGTAAGTATAGTGACCAATTTCTACGGAGAAGATGTCGATCCTGCAGAAGCTATGGCTAATACATCTTCATACGCCATGTCCGATATGTACTATCAACCTCCTGGCACCTTGCCTCCGATGGTGCAGCCATTTGATCCTACCGCATCTATTCCATTGATGTTGCTAACCGTAAGTAGTGAAGAGAAGTCTGGTAAAGAACTGTACGATATAGCTTATTACACCTTAAGACAGATGTTAAGTGGTGTGAAAGGCATCATTGCTCCTGCTGCATATGGAGGATCTAAGAGGAGAATCTATATCTATGTCGATCCTGATAAATTGGAAGCGACTGGGATATCAATGACTGATATCAACCAAGCTATTCAAGAAAATACAACAATGATTCCTTCGGGAATTGCCAAGATAGGTAACATCAATTATGGTATTGACGCGAAGGGAATGATTGTACATGTTGAGGATTTCAATGATATAGTCGTTACATATAAAAATGGTAATCCGATCTATATTAAAGATATCGGGAGGGCTGCAGATGCTGGTGCTATACAAACCAATATCGCTAGAGTTGATGGAAAAGAACAAGTATATCTTCCAATTTTCAAACGTCCAAATGCCAATACAATTGAAGCTGTAAATGAAGTAAAAAAAGCTTTGCCTCAATTGGCAGAAAGAATGCCTGATGATGTCAAACTTAATGTGATTTTTGATCAGTCTTCTTATGTCAGAAACTCGATAGCGGGTTTAAGGAATGCTGGACTTGGAGGTCTATTATTGGTAGTTTTGGTTTTGATTCTTTTTCTTGGAAATATTCGGACCGCATTTATTGTCGCTATTAGCCTGCCTTTATCTGTACTGTTCACCTTTATCGTCTTGTACTTTACAGGACAAGCCATAAATAGTATTACACTTGGTGGGATAGCCTTGGTATTAGGTTTATTGGTTGATAATTCGATTGTTGTACTTGAGAGTATTGAGAAAAAAAGAACAGATGGAATACCAATATTAGCAGCCGCTAAAGATGCTGCTCTCGAAGTATCGATGCCTGTACTAGCTTCTACTCTTGTAATTATAGCTGTATTTCTACCAGTTATGTTTTTATCTGGGATTGCTAAATTTTTGTTTTCGCCATTGGCAATTACCGTTGCTGCTGCCATGATTGGTTCCTATATCTTTTCATTGACTTTGATCCCGATTTTGGCATCTCTGCTTTTAAAGGACAATACTAAAAAAAGTAAAGTCCTTTTCTCTGGTTTCCAAAAATTTATTGCTCGATTGAGCAATCGATACGAATCATTATTGCAAAAAACAATAAAGAGAAAAGCGATAGTCCTCATCGGTACCTTCCTCTTATTTGTAGGATCTATCTTTCTCTTATCACAAAGTGGATATGAATTGTTCCCAGAATCTGATGTCGGACAGATGGAAATTCAAGTTCGTACTGAATCTGGGACTCCTTTAGAAATGACAGAGGATGTAATCATCCAAATGGAAGCAATTGTAAGAGAAGAAACCCAAGGAGACCTTGAACAAATCATTTCAAATATTGGGGTATTCTACGATTTGCCAGCTGCCTACACTCCGAATTCTGGAGTTCAGGATGCATTTATTGGAGTGCAATTGAAGGAGTCTCATTCAGTAGCCACAGCTGAATATGCGAGGAGAATCAGAAGACGATTTACGGAATCATTCCCAGGAGTGGAAACCAGTTTTAATACAGGAGGATTGATAACGGCAGCATTGAATGAAGGAAAACCTGCTCCAATCGATGTACAAATCAAAGGAAATAAACTAGAGGTCCTTCGTCAAATAGCAGAGGATATCAGAGATACTTTGAGGACCATACCTTCGACTAGGGATGTACGTGTATTGCAAAGAATTGATGCTCCTGCAAAGGACATTGATATTGATAGAATAAAAGCTGCTGAACTAGGTGTCAAACCTGTGGATGCGATAAAAAATATGGTATCAGCATTGAATTCTTCGACGACCTATCAAAAAGCTTTTTGGATTGATGAGAATAATGGTAACCACTATTATGTAGGTGTCACGTATCCAGAACACAGAATTGATGATGTCGATGTGCTTGCGAATGTGACGACAACAAGTGAGATACATGACAAGCCTATCCCTTTCAGATCGTTTTCAAAAATTACTGATTCGTCTAATCCTGTCGAGATCAATCATCATAATCTTGCCAGAGCATTTAATGTATATGCGAATATTGATGGCTCAGATATAGGTACTGTTTCTGATCAGATTAAGGATATCATCAAGGGAATGGAAGTTCCGAAAGGATATGCTATCAATTTTGAAGGGGAGACCAATGTAATCAGTAAGTCATTCAAGGAACTGTCGATAGGATTACTCTTGGCAGCGATTTTAGCATTCTTAATTTTGGTGCCTCTTTTCAGATCGTTTAAACAACCATTGATTATTATTCTTACTATTCCTCTTGGATTTATTGGAGTATCCATGTTGATGTGGATCACCAATACCAATCTAAGCATTCAATCTATTATGGGAATAATAATGATGATTGGAATAGCGGTCTCGTATGGGAATATCCTCGTAGATCGAATTAATACCTTATTCAAATCTTCAAATGATTTGAATCATTCTATAGTGAAAGGAGCAAAAGATAGGTTCCGGCCCGTATTAATGACTGCAATAACTACTATTCTTGGACTGCTGCCAACTGCAATTGGTTTTGGTCAAGGAACAGAGGCAAATGTACCTTTGGCAATCGCAGTAATTGGAGGTACGTTTATGGCAACATTGCTTACCTTATTTATTATTCCAATTCTATATTCTTTATTTACAAAAGTAAAAGCTGAGCATTAATGAAATATCAATCATATTCACTCATTATATTTTGTGTAATTGTCTTATTCAGTTGTAAGCAAGCGCCTCAATCAGATGATCGAACCATAAGCTCTCCTTCTGCCAAAGAAAATCCTTCAGTAGAAGTAGTGAATCCATCTATACAATCATTCAACTCAGCGCAAACGATTACAGGAAATATTCGAGCTGATCAATCAGTTTATATTCATGCGATGGAGAAAGGTATTGTCAGTTCAATAAATGTAGACATTGGAGACAAGATAAGCAGAGGTCAAACCATAGCAAGACTGTCAAATCCACTCATTAATATAGAATTGAAAGAAGCTGAAGTTCAACTTTTGGAGGCACAAGCGGATCTAGAAGCAGCTAGAGCAGATCTCAAAATGAATCAAACAAAGCAAAGCACAGCTCAGTCAATGTATAATAAAATTGCATCAGTGTATGAAAAGTCTTCGGGCCTAACAACGATAGTAGAATTGGAAAATGCAAAGAGCGATTCAGAAATGGCTGTGGCATATGTCCAAGTTGCTCAAGCTGGCGTAAATAAGTCTCTAACTCATATAGATGCTGCTAAGTTGAGAATAGAGGGGATTAAAGAAAGACAAGGTATGTTGACAATTACTGCTCCCTTTTCTGGTGTAGTTACTGGTAGATTTGTAGATAAAGGAGCAATGATTCAAGATGCACTTTCTGACAATGATGCTAAACCTATTGTATCTATTTCTTCTATTGATCCAGTCAGACTTATATTACCCATACCAGCTTCTGATATTTCAGGAATACAAAAAGGGGATGAAGTTGAAATTGAATTCCCAAGTCTGGCAGGTCAAGATTTGACGGCAAAAATCAGTCGTGTTTCAAAAAGTTTGGATCCTGCTTCAAAGACCATGGAAGTGCAGATAGATATTCCTAATAAAAATGGAATCATAAAATCAGGAATGTATGCAAAAGCGAAAATAAGCAGATCTAGTTCAGATACAGTGCTAAGTCTTCCTAATACCGCAATTCATATGAAAAAAGATGCACCGTTTGTATTTGTAGTGAAAGATGGAATTGTGGAAGAAGTCGCTTTAAAGAAAGGACTAACAGGAAAAGATTTCTTTCAAGTCTTGAATGATAATATTGATGTCAAATCCAAGATTATTGTAAAAGGCAAAAGTATGGTTAAATCAGGTCAAGCTGTACAGGCAATATTAAAAAAATAACGATGCGGAAGTTACTGAATTTACTCTTTCTAGTTTTAGTTTTTGCCTTTTCAATTTCGGCCCAAAGTGATATTTATTTGTCTTTGGACGAATTGATTTCCAGAACTAAAAAGGACAATCTATCCATAAAAAGAGGTCAAATCAATGTAGATCTGGCAAATGCTGAAGTCCAAAAATCAAAAGAATGGTGGTTGCCCAATGTATTTTTAGGGACCACTTTTCATCATTTGGATGGGAGAGCTTTAAATTCTGATGGAAGGTTTTTTGCAGACGTGGATCGTCAAAGTAGATGGTATGGAGGCGAACTGAATGTGGATTTGGATATTGGTAAAGGAATTTATAATTCCAAAGCAAAAAAACTAAAAGCTCAGCAAGCGGTACTCGAAAATGAAGCTTCTGAGAATATGGTTGTACTTAATGCTATTTCGACCTATTACGATTTACTAAGAGTTTCAGCAGAAAAGAAACTTTACGAAGAATTAAAAGACAATAAGGAAAGTCTAATAATCCAACTAGAAGCACAAGTAAATATTGGTCTAAGGTTAGATTCAGAATTACTTCTTGCCAAAAGTAAAGCATCAAGATTGAATGTAAAAATCATTGAACTCAATCAGCAATATCGGCATGCAATGGCTAATATGGCTTTAGCCCTGAATATTTCAGATGCCGCAAATCTCTTTATAGATCTAAATGATTTGAAAAAGCTCGATCTCGTTAATGCTAATGAATCAAACGACTCTAATATCACGAATCATCCGCTTTACAAATCATTAGAATTCAAAGCTAGAGCTGAAGAAAAAACTGCAAAAGCCATAACTCAAGGATTATTAATTCCTAAAGTTGGAATTCGTTATTCTTACGGACCATTTGGGCTTGACTTCTCAGACAATCAAGTGACTAGAGGACTCCAAGGGTATCTTGGATGGGATTTACCACTCGGTCAATTATTCTATGCTGGAGACTCCAAAATCTCAAAAGCCAAATCAAAATTGATTCAGGTTGAATTGGATATTCAGAAAGAGACACTATCCCATAGAATTTCAGAATATAAGTCACAATTAATAGATGCGGAGGAAATGATCTCTTTGACAGAAAGAGGAAAGGTTTATGCAGAACAAGCTTTGGAAAAAACCAATCAACGTCAGGCTGAAGGACTAGGCAATTTGTATGAGATATTATTGGCGGAAGAAGAATACAGGGAATCGCAATTGCAGTATTATGATGCTGTTATTAATTATAATGTGTTGCAGTATAAATTAATGGATGCGCTTGGAAATCAGTTTTAAAGTTTAACCGCAAAGGGCTCAAAGGACGCGCAAAGAAATCAAAGATTATCATTAATGTTTGGCGTACATAGCATTAAAGCTTGACAAAGGCCTCAAAGTTTACGGTGTGTATCACAAATTGCACAAAAAGTAAATCATAATTGTTTGTATGGTTTTTAACATTGTCATCCTGACCACAGTGGAACATTATCATAGATAGCGCAGTCGAAGGAAGACAATGATATTATTGCAGTAATTTCGACCGAAGTGGATATACGCGTCAACCTAAGAAGTTAATATATTTTATTATACAATATATAAACAACTGTAAGCGTGCGGTATAGTTTTCGGGTAGTTGTTTTCATGTCGAAGACACAACTTTAAAAAGAGCATGGCATTGCCGCTAAACTGTGGGGGACTGACTGAACTCGAAGAGTGGCGACGATAGTCGACAAAGGAAGGAACGCGTAAGTCGATGGGTGGCCAACTCACCCTGCAATGCAGGTTTCTTCATTTATTTATCTACCCACCACTTTCGGGTTCCCTCCTTTATTGAGCTGTTGCTCAATACTTTAGCTTCGCCAAAGACCAGTCAGTCCCGCTTCAAACTATCTACGATAGATCATTCAGTCACATTCGCAGTATAACCTTTTTAGCGGCTTGATTCTCCTGCCTGCCGGCAGGCAGGTTTGTTTCGTTTTCTGATCAAGCAGAGGAATGACCGATCATCGCAGATGTAGCACCGATAGGTGATAAGGGAATGAACACGTTAGCGTTGGGTTAGCAAAGCCAGTGGCGAGCGACCATATATGTTTGAAAGATTAATCTTCATTTTTCACTTACATTCTATAAATGAAAGACATAAATTACACATATGAAATAATCATATATTAATATGTTAGGTTGACGCCAATGCGAAGTGGAGAAATCTAGCTCTTGATGTAATAAAATGGTGGATTTCTCCACTTCGGTCGAAATTAAAGTAAAGGTTTACTCCTTGATTCTTCGACTTCGATGAATCTTCGCTCAGAATGACAAGGAGTACCCGACTGCGCTAATGCTTCGCTCAAGATGACAAGGAGTTTATTTTCTTGAGAAAGTGCAATTTGTGATACACACAAGTTTACTCAAGGACTTTTCATTTATTGTGAAATATCTATCTTGTGGTATATATAATCGATTATATAAATCACATAACCACAATGAAAACACTATTACTCTTACTATTCCAAATTGCATTTATTAATTTATGTCATTCTCAAGTATCTACAAGGCATCAAATATTTAATAATTCTGGCCCGACTGATATATTAGATTTTGTGGATATAAACGGAGATGGATTGATAGATATCTCTAAACTACAATCAGGAGGATTTGAAGCATATATTAATCAAGGAAATAACCAATATAGTTCTCAAGGCATTTTTAATTTTAATTTTCTTATCGAGGATGAAGAGTTTAATGACTACGCTTTTATTGATTATGATGGCGATGGTGATCAGGATTTAATCGTAGTACCGTGCCCTGCCTGTTTTATTCAAAAAATGTTCTTAGCTGAGAATGTAACGGGTACAAGTTTCGCATTTGTAAAATTCTTAAGTCCTGAAGGAAAAAAATATCGTGATGTAAATATAATCGTTAATGATTTTGACGCTGACGGAGATGAAGATTTCGCAATGACAAATCAAAATTTTCTTGATTTAGAAATAATTTATTTTTCTAACGACAATGGTGACATAGAGCTATCAGAAATATCAAAATTTCCACTTTTAAATTTTTTCTTCGCGTTTCCAGGGGATCCCAACAACGATGGCATAAGTGAATTAATGGTTTATGGGGAAGGTGAAATATCTACTTACGAATTCAATCAGGGAAAATTTGATTTTATCAATACTCTGTCTGTTGATTTTTATAAGATGAAAGATGCAGATTTAAATGGAGATGGTTTTCCAGACAAATATTACACTAATAACTCAAAGGTATCCGCACTCTATTCTGATGGAGAAAAATACTTAGAACCCCAAGATTATTTTTCAGGAACAACTTGTCATAGAGGGCAAGTATTTCATGATTTAGATAATGATGGGGATACAGATATGATTGCTGCTAAGTGTTCTGAGAATGGATTGTTCTATTATGAAAACATCAACGGTCAATTTGAAGAAATCCAAAAAATATCTTCGATTGGCACATCTATAACTAACATCTTTATCCATGATTCCAATGGGAATGGAATAGATGATATATTCTTCAAAAGCTATGAAAAAGAATTAGGATGGGTGGAAATGTCAAATGAGACAAAAAAAATTCAAACTCATATTATTGCTGCAAGTGTAAAACAACATCCTTACTTAACCATGCAGGCTGACAATGACATGTATGATGAAATATGTGTATTAAATGATGATTGGATTGGGCTCATCAATATCGATGAAGGAAGACATTCAGGAACTAGAACTATCTATACAGATGATAAAAATAGGATCCAAAGTTGTGCATTTACGGATATGGATGGAGATTCTGATCTGGATATAATTATACTTTTTGATGCTCAACCAAGTCCGCAAGAAGATACCACAATGATTTGGTTAGAGAATGACAATAATAAATTTTCTACAAAGCATTTATTGATATCAAATAAGTTAACTATAAATTCATTTTTATTGGAAGACTTTGACAAGGATGGAGACGATGATATTGTACTCTTGTCCTATCTCTATAGTAATTCATATTATGAAAATGATGGCAATGGAAATATAATTGAATCTCAGACAATTCATGGAAATGGGTGGATTGGTAAAACCATTGATATCAATGGCGATTCATGGCTAGATGTCCTTAGCTGGGGAAACACAGGAAATACCAACGTATATCTTAATGATCAAAATGGAGGTTTTGAGCCTAGAATAAATGTAGGAACTATGGAATATCCAGCATCAGTCGATGCAGGAGATATCGATATGGATGGGGATATGGATATTATAGCAAGTGATTTGCATACAAAACTAGAAGTCTATAGAAATAATAGTAGTACTTCATTTTCAAGACAAGTAAACTTAGAGTCTGATTATGGTCCGATCCTCGCCGTGGATTTCAATTACGATGGTTTGACAGATTATATTACGACGAACGATTTCCAAAAATATAAGAACAAAGGAAGTTTCAATTTTTCTCCTATTTCTCCTTTGGGTATCGAACACAATTACTCTTATGTTTCAAAAGGTCGATTAAATAAGAATGATCATTACGACTTGGTTGGCTTAAGAAGCGATACGTATTCTAGCGTTTTCTTGCATGAAGATATTAGTGGATACATTGATAATGATAATGATGGATATTATGATTTTGAAGATTGTAATGATCAAATCGCTTCGTATAATCCTGGTGCTGAAGAAATACCTAATAATCCATTTGATGAAAACTGTGATGGCATTATCCTTATCATAGATGAAGATGAAGATGGTTATAATTCTGATGAGGATTGTAATGATAATGATCCTGAAATCAACCCTGGTGCAGAAGAAATACCTGGGAACGGCATAGATGAAAACTGTGATGATCTTGACGTGCCAGGCGATATAGATGGAGACGGATTTTTATCTGATGTAGATTGTAATGACATAGATCCTCAAATAAATCCAGATGCTTATGATATACCGGCAAATGGGATTGATGAAGATTGTGATGGAGAAGATTCGCCTTCCACAATCACAAGTATTAAAGTATTAGCTTCTGGCAACAGTGATTTCACTGATATAAAAACCATTGATATGAATTATGATGGTGTTTCAGATATTTTATTCGCCAAAGGTTCGGGAATCCAATATATTGATGTGACTGAAGGATATTTATATTCCGAAGAAATAACAGGACCTAATGATCATTTTTTCGTATGTGCTACCGCCGCAGATTTTAATAATGATGGATTGATAGATGTAGTTGGCTCTCACAAAAACCCTGATGAAGTTTTACTATACATGGGCTTAGAGGAGGGTGGTTTCGGCGATAAGATTATACTTACTGATGAATTGGCCAGTGATATAGAAGTTGGTGATATTGATAATGACGGCATGATTGATATTTTCTATACGAAGTATTTGGATGAAAATCGACGTAGCCCAAGAATTCTATTTAATGATGGAGATTTGAATTTTACTCTTAAGCACTTTGGAACCATATGGACGTTTATGAATACTTTTGAAATTTTTGATATCAATGGAGATGGAGATATAGATTTATTTTATGGTAATCAAGCATTCAATAGATCACTAAAATATTATGAAAATAAAGGCAATAGATCATTTAGTTCCACTAATCTTTTAGATGACTATAACAATCCTATAGCATTTGCTTTCATGGATCATAATGATGATGGAAATATTGACTTAATAACTACTGCAAGAATTGACGATATAAGTGGAATATATGTCTTTTATTTTGACGGTGCGAGTTTTAGCGAAAGTTATCAACTTCTGTTCGAAGTCCCGCATAGAATGAATTTAAATATTATTGAAGTAGACAATGATTGCGATTTGGATTTTGTATCATCTCATGAATTGTTGAATAATATGTATTTAGAGCATCAAACTAGCCCAGATGTATATTATAGCGAAAGAGTCAAATTGACAGATGCAATAAGAATTGATAAGATTGAGGTTGGTGATGTAAGTGGCGATGGGAAGAAAGATATAATAGCTATATCAAGTGAGCAGAACAGAATGTTGATAATAACCAATAGAAATGAACCCCTTCTTGTTGATACCGACGAAGATGGTGAATTTTCAGACACAGATTGCGACGATTGTAATCATTTGATAAATAACAATAATGAAGAAATACCATACAATGGCTATGACGACGATTGTAATGCAGAAACGTTGGATGATGATTTGGATGAAGATGGTTTTACGCACATTACAGATTGTGATGATACCAATCCGAATATAAATCCACAATCAGAAGAAATAGCATATAATGGCATTGACGACGATTGCAATCCCGATACTCCAGATAATGATTTAGATAATGATGGCTATTTATTAGTCGATGATTGCGATGACAATAATCCTGATATCAATCCTGGAATCGTCGAAATAGAATACAATGGCATCAATGATGATTGCAATCCAAGTACACCTGATGACGATATTGACCAAGATGGGTTTCTAGTTTCAGAAGATTGTGACGACAATAACTCAAACATCAATCCCTTAGCTTCTGAAATTCCAAACAACGATGTAGACGAAAATTGTGATGGGATAATTGAGATTATAGATGAAGACATGGATGGTTTCAATTCATCAGAAGATTGTGATGACAATGATCCAAACATTAATCCAGGTGAAATTGAAATTTATGGTAATGATGTAGATGAAAATTGTGATGGTATAATTATTCCAATTGATTTTGATAATGATGGTTATTTATCTGATATAGATTGTGATGATTTGGATTCATTGATCAATCCTGCTGCTTATGATATTCCTGGAAATGATATTGATGAGGACTGTGATGGCATTATTAAAGATTTTACAATTAGCTCAATTGACTCAACATATATTATTGAAGGGGATGCTGTCGACGTTGAATTAGTAGATATGGATGGTGATTCGATCCAAGATGTTCTATATTGTTCAGGATCACAAATTGCTTATATTTCTGTAATTAATCAATACAAGAAAACTTCCATTGAACATAATACTTCAAAAACATTTACTTACATAAATGCAGGTGATTTAGACAATGATGGCTTCGTAGATATAGTCGTATCGACTAAATTTAATTTATATCGAATGATGGGAATGCCTGATGGGCAATTTGGTGAACTTATAGAGATAAATGACAAAGAAGTCCGACAAATTGAAATATTAGATATTGACAATAATGGATGGTTAGATATTGCGTATATCTATAGAGCATTCAATAACAAACTTGGAATTGTATTTAATTTGTTTGATTCGCCAGAGACTTATGTTCACTCTGAGCATTGGCCTCAATTTAATTCATTGGTGTTCAATGATTATGATAACGATGGAGATTTAGATGCTTTTCAAGCAAATTCTCCCTTTAACCAATCTGAAGTTTCTGTATCCGTAAATAAAAATATAGGTGGAAAATATTTTTTAAGTAAAGATGTTATTCACGATGAAGAGAGTGCATTTTCAATGGTTTTCGATGATTATGATAAAGATGGAGATGATGATTTAATTGCATCGATATATTCCAGTGAAAATGACACATATAAGCTTATGTTATTTCTACTTGAAGACAATGAATATTTAGAAGGGAAAACATTGACTGAGATTACAACTCTTAGAGATCTTGCCATCATCGACCTTGATAATGATTGTGATAATGATTACATGTTGTGTACTTATCCCATTGAATTTGTTCATAGAATCGACGATAGTAAGTATAACCTAGAAGTGCCTAATATCACTGCTGGGTTCACAATTCTTCACTTAGAAGTTGGTGATATAAATGGGGATTTAAAAAAAGACATTGTTTTCACTCGGGAAAATAGCTTTTCTATTGTTACTAATCTAGAACCAAATCTTCCTGTTATTACTGATCTTGACGGAGACGGTTATGTAGGCATTGAGGATTGTGATGATTGTGATAGTAACATTAATGCCGGAGCAATAGAAATACCTAATAATAATATCGATGAAAACTGTGATGGCATTATAGAAATAATAAATTCCATACATGAGGAAAATAATTCTTCAATAATATTCCCTAATCCAAATAATGGCTTGTTTTTCATCAAATCAAAAGAAAGTATCTCTAATGTGGAATTATATGATTTATCAGGAAGACTAATTAACGATTTTGGTTTGCAAGAATCATATAATATATCAGAATACAAAACTGGAGTCTACTTTCTAAAATTAATATTTGAAAACGGAAATTCGACTTATTCTAAGATTATTAAATATTGAAGTGATTTAAAAACGTATGTTAAAATGATTTGTATGTGCCATGCCTCCCAAAGTCTTGTACGGCAGGCAGGCTTGATTTTCAAATTGAATACAAGAACCACTTAGTGCTCCTTGCGAAAAAACTTCGAGCCCTTTGCGGTTAAAAGACTTCTATTCCGACCCTATCTCTCTAGCTCTCTCTTGACATTTCTCACATATTCCCAAATGCATAATAACTCTTTCAGAGGTTTCAGAATTCTTTTTCGTAATGCCAAGAACTACTTTCCTTAAATCACTATCTCGTGGGCATTTTCTCTGACCTATGATTTCTCTAACTATACGATAAATACCATAAAGTGTAATGAGTATGAATATTTCGAACATAATATAATTTGAGTTTCAAACCAAAATTCTATCAAATATCTACTCGCAATCTAAGATTAATTCTTCGTGAAGTCAAAAAATTAGGAATGGCAAATTGCTCGTCAGTCACGGTTTTTATCCAAGTATTGTTGGCTACATTCGATACTTCGAGCATATTGAAGACTTCGACACTCAACCATGCCTCTTGTGCAAATTTAAAGGGATGATGAGGCTTCAGTTTCGCCCAATCCTTCTTCCACAATTGATATCCGAATCCGATATCCACTCTATGGTATGGCTTGTATCTGAATGTATTTCGATATACTCGATTATTATCTTTTACCCCAAATGGTAGCCCTGATCCAACAGATAGATTTAAATGCATTTTAAAGTTCTCATTATTCGGTAGATAATCTTGAAAAAACATCGATAGTGACATCAATCTATCAGTTGGCCGTGGTACAGAGCTTTGCACAAGGGGATTTTCTGGATTATCACTATTGTATTGAAGATGATCTATGTCTATAATATTTTCTTTTGTAGATAGGAAGGATAGATTTATCCATGATTCAGCACCCGGCACAAATTCACCATTGAGTCTGATATCGATTCCTGTCGCATATCCTTCAGCATCATTTTCACCACTATATCTTATTCTCACATTGTCCACTTCGTACGAGACAAGATTGCTCAGCTTCCTATAGTAGACTTCTGTGATCAATCTGAAAGGCTTTTCACTCATACTTTTCCAATAGAAATCATAGCTTAAGCCACCGACTAAATGTAGTGATTTTTGTGATTTTAAATCCAAATTCACAGTGCCATCCGGCCTCCTCATCTCTCGATAAATAGGTGGCTGATAATAGACCCCTCCACTCAACTTAAAGGAAATATCGTTCTCCCAAGTCAATGGCTTATACAACAATTGCACTCTTGGACTTATAATAAACTCCTTACTTATATCCCGATAATTTGCTCTCACGCCACCTGTCAATTTGATCTCTCTGATATCTTCATCGAGGTAGGTATATGAATCTTGAACATAACCAGAAATCCGACTTGATCTTATTTCATTTTCTGATTTCAAGACAGTGGCAATTTGTAATTCTTCTGTATTTATAGGCAATGAAAATCCAGCCGAATCCAGTCTCTCCCATTCATTCAATCGATCATCGAAGTATTCATTTTGGTATTTTACTCCCCATTGAAAGAAATGAGAAGCGACTTTATCACCATCTAGTTGAAGTTCAAATCCACCTTTATGAGCAACATTATAGATTCGATTAAAAAGATAATTTCTCACAAATTGTTGCTGAGTCCCTACTCCTAAAACAGCTACTTCGGTTCCAAAATCATCGCTACCCAAATCAGTCTCAATCTCAGCTAATCTATAAAAGCCAAGGATATCAAAATTCTCCTCCTCATTACTTTGATAATTAGAAGCTAAGAATTTCAGATACAATGGATTCTTTTCTCTTTCTGGCACAAAAGTAAAAGCTAATCCAGTAGTCCCATTTTTGAATCGATCTAGTTCTCCACCTTCAAATACTGATGTGAATCTCAATGCTTGAGTTATCAATCCTAAAGTGGTGCTTCTTTCAGTTGGGGTAAATTCATATACACTGTTGTTATAATTTCCCAACAATCCGACCTGCAAATTTCGAGAGATGTCATAAGTCAAGTATGCTTGTATATCTGTAAATTCAGGAAGGTATTCTCCTTTTGTATCTAGAGAACCAAGAATGTATTTTGAAGTCTTATATCTTGCTCCTATCAAATATCTAAACTTGTTATAAGCATTGGCGCCGAGTCGTTTACTACCTTCTATATGTGCCGAAGCACCGAGCATACTCATAGAAATACTCCCTCTACTTTCCTCTGGTCTTTTGTATTTGATGTCCAACACAGAAGATAACTTATCTCCATACTTTGATTGAAATCCACCTGACGAAAATGAAAGGTCTCTAATCAAATCTATATTGGGAAAGCTCAGTCCTTCTTGTTGTCCTGCACGGATCAACTGTGGTCTAAATATCTCGAAATCATTGACGTAGACAAGATTTTCATCATAATTTCCTCCTCGCACATTGTATTGAGAACTCAGCTCTCCGCCTGTACCAGCTGTTACCCCAAGAGCAATACTTGGTAAAACACTTTCTAAATTTCCTGATACACTCGGCAGTAATTTCAACTCAGAAACTTCCTCCCTTACCATACCAACGTCCTCAATTCTGGATTCTCTCACGACAATCTCTAAATCAGATTGTTGAGGAGATAGTTTGATATTGATATATCGTTTTGTGCCTACAGCCATAGAGGGAATCAAAGCACTCGCTGTTGTAAATCCTATTCTGGAAACAATCATTCGCTGCTTTGTGTCTGCTTCGATCTCAAGCCTGTAAGCTCCTTTAGCACTAGATTCAGTAGCTGTATTGGTGTTCTCAATATAAATCGTTGCAAATTCAACTGGTATGCCTGTCTCTAAATTTGTTATGGTCCCAAATAGTACAGCTTTTTGAGCAAAAACAGATGCTGCTGACAACCATAAAATTAAGATAAAATAAATACGTTTCATTCGATGCTTTTGGAATCTGCTTAAAGTCAAACTTAAAGGAGATTAAACGAAATATTATCCAAGTAAGGTATCTTTTCCAATACTTTTCAGTTGTTGAATTGCCTTTAATGGATCATCTGCTTTGAATACACTACTTCCTGCTACCAAGACTCTGGTTCCTGCTTGCAATATGGCTTCCGCATTTTGCAAACCCACGCCACCATCAATCTCTATTATGGCATCAGAATTAATGTCCGTAATCATTTGAGTCAATCTTTTGATTTTAGGGATAGCTTGATAAATAAATTTCTGTCCTCCAAATCCAGGATTTACTGACATTATACATACCATGTCCACCATTTCTAAAACATCTTCAATTAGAGATACATTTGTTCCAGGATTCAACGCAACTCCTGCTTTTGCTCCAGTAGCTTTGATTTGCTGAATCGTCCGATGCAAGTGAGGACAAGCTTCTTGATGTACAGTAATCACTTCAGCACCAGCATCTCGAAATTCTTCAATGTACTTCTCAGGATTCACAATCATCAGATGTACATCCAATGGTTTTGTAGAATGCTTTCCTATTGCCTTAACTACTGGCTGTCCAAATGAAATATTAGGAACAAATACGCCATCCATGACATCAACATGGAGCCAGTCAGCTTCACTTGAATTTACAAGTTCAATATCTCTTTGAAGGTTAGCGAAATCTGCTGCTAAGATGGATGGGGCTACTAAATGATTTGGCATTGAATGCTCTATTTTAACGATTAATTTATAAAGGTCAAAGGTAAAAAAATAAGGAATAAATATGGATTGAAGTATGCCTAATCGAAAAACTGCTTGAATTGCTAAATCGCAGAATCGCTTGAATCGCAAAATCGCTTGAATCATAGAGCTGCTAATTCGCTTTAATTGCTAGAAATGCTGAATCACTGAATCACTGAATCACAGGATTATTAAAAATTTAGTTTCTTTTGATCAAAACAATGTCTTCATTCTAACTTATCTCCACAGATCTTTATAAAACAAGTGAAAAACAAGTTACTCAAAATCAATATATATATATGCTTAATATATCTGCCAGTCAATTTTCGGAATCTAAAAGAAGTAGTGATTGGAGTGAATGGAATCGCGTCTGCCGTTTGAACATTAAACTTACATCATTCCAACATTGTATATCTCTATAATATGTCTAAAAGAAGATCTATAGTAAGGCAGAATAAGCGTGTAATTCAACGGAAATCACGATTTGTGGAGCTTCCACGGAACAAAACTTCCTTTAGATATCGGGCATTTTTGTTACTTTTTTTGCTGGAATAAAGTAAATCCGTCTGGTAAGACAACACCAATTAAAAGACAAGAATTCAATGAATTAAACAAAGAAACTAATTATTACAGTATGATATTTTTTGTAACATGTAACAGTATGTTACAATACTATATAACCTAATTCACTATATTAGAGTAACTTTCAAAACCCAACATTTGACCCAAACCCAATCATATAAATCAAAACGAATTGTAAGACTTTTATTTCTATTGTGTTTTACAACGACATGTCTTCTCACTTCCGCTCAAGTGCAATTCAAAAATGTAAATACATTGCAATTGACTGTCGAGGATGGATTGGCAATGAGTAGAGTCGATGATGTGATTTGTGATAAACAAAACATATTATGGATCAAATCAAACAGAGGACTTCAATTTTGGGATGGACAGCAAATACATTCATTTCATGACAGTATACTCAATGTCGGCACTTACTTTCATATGTATGCACATCCCGAAGAAGGGATTATTGTGTCAATACCGGGTTTGGTTAGACAATTCACTTTTGAAGGATTGGCAAAAAATATACTTTATGAGTCAAAACATGGCCATGAAAAATTCGTACCTATTCCATTAAATCCTACAGAATCAGATGCTATTTTGATTCATCCTGATTCAATTTTCATTTATAGAGATAAAGGTCATGGATCTACAGAATTTATACTGAAACAATCTCCTAGGGTTCGATCAAGTGCCTATCAATATAATTATCAAGGTAGAAATTATATTATCGATTTTGGAACTCACATTAGCTTTGAAAATAGAACAAATTTGTTTGAAGAAATAATTGCAAAACACCTAACCAGCCCTATAAGAAATGCAATGCTATTGGATAAGAATGAATTCATAGTACCATCAAAAAATGGACTACAATTTTACAAAGGAAATTCAGAATCATTTTTTAAATACCCAAAGAATCTTAAAGCAAATTACTATTCGGCTTTACTGAAAATCAGTGGTAATAAATTATTAGTAGGTATTGATAATGTTCTCTATGAATTTGATATATCTCTTAAAAAGTGGACTACTATTTATAAAAATATTGATCAAACCAATCTGCTTGAAACGGGATATTTTGACAAGCTCGTTTTCGATAATTACAATAATATTTGGGCAGTCACAGTAAACGAAGGATTATTAAAAATTTATAATAATGAATCTTTTATGTACTTCGGTTCTGAGAACAAAAAATTGAACTTTGTAAAAAATATAGTAGTAGATGAAAAAGAAAATAGAGTAATAAATTCTGCTTTGAATGGAGGAATACTTGTCTACGATACAATAGGAAACTTAATACATCATCTCAATAAAGACAATACAAAAGGTCTTGTCACTTCGGTTACTGGTATATATCAGATCAATCCAAATCAATACATATTTAATAACCACAAAGACTCCATGATATATGGCTTATCTTTCATTGATGACAAACCAAAAATTAAACATCTAAAGCCTAAAAAAGAATCATACCTCTACTATCAAGATGCAATCAAAATAGACAGCACTACTTCATTTTTACTATTTAATACTTTGTACAAACTTCAACACTCCTCTTTCGAATTATCTCCATTATTTCTATACAATTCTACAAAATCATGTATGATAAAGGACGATAATATTTTGTGGATTGGTTGTATAGATGGGATTATCAAATACAATATAGGTGATGGTGAAAATTTCCAATTTATTAATCTTCCTGGAGAAGGATATGTGCGTTCAATTTCTAAATGGAAGGAAAATATGCTAGCCATAGGTTCAGATAAGGGGCTTTCTATTTTCAATAAAACAAACCATAAATTATTTCAAATTCATGAAGAATGTATTTATTGTCTACTAAACGATGATGAGAATAATATCTGGGCTGGAACTGGATCAGGAATTTTGAGACTAGATCAGGAATTCAAAAAGACACGATATTCTAAAATCGATGGCATACAAAACAATGAATTCAACACCAATGCTTGTATCCAATCTGCTTCAGGAAAAATGTACTTCGGAGGCATTAATGGTATTACATCATTTGACCCAAAGGAAATACCAAACGACGAACATTCAGCCGTTATCTATATCTATAATTTGAAGTCTAAAAATAAAGATTTAGTTGTCAATTCTAGAATAGCAAAAGTTGAGCATTTAAAAATGGACCACGATGAGAATAATTTAAGCTTTTCAGTAGGTGCTGTTGGTAAATTTGAAAGTGATGAATACAATTATCAATATTATGTGGATGGAATATCTTCAGAATGGGCTAATGCAAAACAGCAAACTCAATACAATTTCAATCTTTCACCTGGGAAATATAAATTCTACTTTAAGGCTTCAAATGCATTCGAGGAAAATGCTGTATTAGAAAACCCTCTTTTCGTTACGATCAAGAAGCCATGGTGGAATCAATGGTGGTTTTATCTAGCATCACTACTTACAATTGTGGGCATTATTACCTTCATCATCAAAGCAAAGGAGAAACAAAAATATCTTAAGAAAAAATACGAATGGGATCTTGAATACCAACGCCAAGAAGATAGAATCAAGATGTCAAAAGAACTACATGACAATATTGGCTCGCGTCTCACATTCCTGGTATCATCAATAGAAAATATCAAAAAGGTATTTCAAACAAATTCTTCTCAAGCAATTCAAAAAATTGATCATCTAACTGACTTTGGCAAAGATACTATTGATGACCTGCGAAGTATGATGTGGGTTTTGTCTCAACAGACTATTACAATTCAGGATTTACAATTAAAGATTCTAGACTATCTAAATATTGCGAAGAGTACCTATAGAAATATAGATTTTCAATATGATGGCCCACAATCTCAATTAGATTATAAATTGGATTCTAAACTGAGCCAGAACATTTTTAGAATTATTCAAGAAAGCATTCACAATAGTATAAAACATGCTTCTCCAACTGCTATTTCTATTTATATATCATTTGAAAATCAAAAACTTGGTGTCTCCATAAAAGATAATGGAAAGGGATTTGAAATAGAAAAAGTTACTTTGGGAAATGGGATTCACAATATAAAATCTCGACTTGTAGAGTTCGACAGTAAATTAAACATCACTACTGACAATGGGCAAGGCACACAGCTTCATTTCGAAGTGATAGTGAAGTGATATGACGTGTGTAGATCATATTACACCAATGGCATTGTCATCCCAACTGAAATGAAAATTGTCAGTCTGAGCCTCAAAAAGTACCCTGCTGCTTTAAAATTAAAGTAATGACAAGAAGATTATTAGATTGATGAAACAGAGCTTACCATTCCTTCTCGATAACTATCGGGAGGCTTGGGAATCTCGGCAATGGTGCACAAAGGGATTTCCAAGCTTGAAAAGATTGGTAAGCCCGACATCTATTTGTCTTACACTCCAACTTGGATACGTAATTATGCGTATTGGATAATAAAACGATAAGTATGTATATTCGTGAATGTCAATAATGGCACAAAGATAAATCTAGTATACCCTATTCACAGCCATGAAACCTTCAGCAAAAATTAAGATTGGAATTGTAGATGATAAATATTTCATTGCTAAATCAATTGAAGAACGGCTATCTTATTTTGAAGAACTCTCAGTAGATTTCATTTCAGAAGGTGCCAAACCTATGATTGAGTTCCTTAAAAATGGTGGAGATTTAGATCTTATATTAATGGATATAGAAATGCCCGGCATGGATGGTATTCAGCTCACTCAGAAAATAAATTCGACTTACCCAGAAGTCAAGATTGTAATGTTGACCGTGTTTGACAATTCTGAGTCTATCTTCAATGCAATAAAAGCGGGAGCGTCTGGATACTTGCTCAAAGACACAACCGCAGATGAGCTACTTCGAGGTATCAAAGAAACACTAAATGGAGGCGCACCAATGAGTCCGTCCATAGCATTCAAAACGCTCCAATTACTTAAGAATCCAAACCCAATAAAAATAGAAGCAATAATTGATAATTTCTCATTGTCAAACAGAGAGATTGAAGTGTTAGAGCTCTTGAGTAAGGGCAAAACTTATAATGCTATTGCCCAATCTCTCTTTCTTTCCGAAGGCACCATTCGGAAACATGTTGAGAATATTTACAAAAAATTGAAGGTGCATAATAAAGTGGAAGCATTGGAAAAGGCAAGGGAGAATCGGATTATATGATTTTCAATTAACCCTCTGAAATCAAATATCAATTGCTATCAAAATCATCAAATCTTACGGAGGAAATTACTAAAATGCTGTCTCCATGATTAGAGGAGACAGCACATAGGATTTTATTGAATTCTTTCAACAACGAATGAATTTCCATTTTGAGTTAATGTCTTAGTTTCATTAGGATTCAAAAAATCAAAGAAAAAGTTCAACTCGTCAAGTCCTGTCTCTAATGCTCCTTGATTGTTGAAATATACTTCGGTCACAAACTTAGCCCTTATTTCAATATCAGTCGTCCCTGTAAACGTGCTTAAATTAGGATTTGCTGGCAATGTCTTTTTTGAATATGGCCAATCGTCATGCTCATATATGACCAACCAAATTCTATTGTAATCAGACCAGAACTCATTGATGATAGAGGTATGATTTGCATTGGGCACGCTCAATTGAGTTCCAATGTCTTGATCCTGTACCTTATCTAATAAATATCTATGTCCACAACCATCTGTACATATAACGTCCATCCCTGGAATTGCTGGCAATGTATAATAGAGTCTAGCCTGGTAAACTACATCTTGTTTACCTCCCCAGAAGCCCTCAAAATCATCATTGATGGTCATATCTGTAATTCTAATTGCCTTATCATTCGTCTGAGGTATCAATCCCGCAAATCCAGTACCTTTCTTTTCTGCTGGGTCAGGATTAGTTCCTCCGCCTCCACTTGAGCCTCCACTTCCACCAGAACCCCCATTTCCAGATGGACCACAAGGGTTATTGTATCTTTCTACTGGATCACCATTAAGCAATAAAATAGTAAGATTCTCATTAGCATAATTTTGATTAATTTCAAGATAGTCTAGATCTGATTCTTCTTGAGACTGGAAAACAAATACTTTTGGATCATCTCCTCCAATTTGTTCAACTCCAGGTCCGATGTGGGGAGTTTCTGAATTCTCCTCAAAGTATTGCTTTGAATGAAATTGAAAATTGGAAATAAATAACGTAGTTGGATAAAGTACTTCATCATATATCAGTGAAGCCATGATTTCCTCAACAAAATCTATAGATTCTGACTCAGAATCACTTATCTCAATTTTTTTAGCAATGCCAATATTTATTGCATTTTTTAAATCCTCATCATTAAATCCACCAGGATTTGCCATGCGGAAATTTTCAAAAACATCATCAAGATCATAATACCCATCGCAAGGGAAATTCAGAAAGAGTGTGTTAGTCAGATTATCTCCCAACTCTATATTAGACATATATGTATCATACAGACCGTATGAAAGTAAAGTCAGTTTTAAGTCAAACATATCTTCACTCTCTCCTGACTCTAGCATTTCATAATATTCTGATGCTGAAATAATGGGGAGGAATTCTGAATCAGCATTACGCTCCATAGTCGTAAGGTTAGAATCTGGAGTTTGTACAGTTTCTTTTGAACAAGACCAGATTGCTGTAAAACATAAGAATAATGAGATTTTAAAAATAAACTTTTTCATAATTTAAATTTTAATGGATTAATGAAATCATTGATCTCTAAACTATAAGTACTTAATTAGATAGCTTTAGCACAATGTGAGATTCAAATGTCTATAACTATTGAAAAGAAAGGAGCCTTGAATTGATGAGTGTTGATATTCTCTTTACAAATGGCAGCAGAAAGCTGATAACTGAAAATGATAAATTGGTTTTTGGTTTCACGATAAATCCGAGAATCAGTAGCAGATAAATATTACAAACTCTAATTTTAAACATCTAGAACTCAATGCTAAAAAAAGGAAAATCTATGAAATTGAAACTTTTGTCAATCGTGATTCTATATGCAAAAAACAAGAACTGTATCTATGACTATGAATTTATAATGAAGGTTTTTACTTTAAATATATCTCTTAAGGTCCATTCTATCATGTAGAATTCTAACAACCACACAAACATTTTCATCAATTCTATAAAATATTAGATGTCTATTAATGTGAAATTTTCTATAATGTAATTCAGAGTGACTATATATTTTACCTATAAAAACATTTTCAAGTATCAATTGCATTCCAGCATAAAGTTCGTCTTGATACTTTTCAGCTTGTTTTAATCCCCAAGAATTCATAGTGAATTGAAATATTTTTTCTAAATCATGCTCTGCTTTTGGAGTTAGTAAGAGTTCAAGCATTTACATCATATTTCATACGCATTTTTTGTTTGAACTCCTCATTGTTAAATTCTTTGGCCGGACCACTATTCTCCCCAACAACTAAAGCTTCATTAATTGCATCTATTTTTTTCTTTTCATCTTCCAATAATCTTAAACCTGACCTGATTATTTCACTTACTGAACCAAAGCGTCCAGAAGCGAGTTCTGATTTTATAAACGAATCAAAATGTTCACCCAATATTACTGATGTGTTGCGTCCCATACATTCAAATGTACCATATTCTGGTATACTTATCAAGTATTAATATTTACAGAGCAATTCTTTGTGATTTTTTTATATCCCTTGTGACTACTTTGTGGTTAATATATTCTTGAGGTGAAATTATAAAATTGAATTCTGGTCATATGCTAGCTTTTATATTTAGGAATATTGCCTTTAAATTTTTATAATAAGAAACGAATGATTGTCATCTCCACCTCGAAGTACAAAATGATATGCTCCTGGTAACAAATCACTCACATCAATCGAAGTATTGGCTTCCAAATTTCCTCTCATAACCAATCTATTAGTCGCGTCATAAATCAAATAAGAAGCATCTGCCCCAAGAATACCATCAACTCTCACTTCATTAATAGAGGGATTTGGATAAACAACTATGCTTTGCCTAGAATCAAAATTCAAAGATCGAATTGGACTATATTTGAACTCACCATCAATATCAACTTGCTTGAGTCGATAATAATTTAGTCCATCTAAAGGCTGAATATCTGTAAACTCATATTCCAAAATACCCAAATCATTAATTGATTCTACCCTACCGATCTTTGTAAAGTCAGAATTGTCCGTTCTTTCAATTTCAAAATGCGAAGTATTGATAGCCTCATTCACTTTCCATTCTAATAAAGCTACTCCACCATTTTTATGAACCTCAAAAGACAATATCCGCAATGGGAGTGTACTTTCTACCTCAATATCGAACTCTACATTGGTCAATGACCATACACCATTAGCGGCCTTTGTTCTTATATACAGATCATGTGTTCCAGCATCTATATCTCCAGTCAACACTAAGACTGAAATATCTGGGACATCTACACCTGAAGTAAACGAAAATGGTGTCGCTAATCCTAAACCAGGATCTTCATCGATGAAATATTCCCCTTCAACCATCAGATAAATTTGACCATCTTTAAAGTAAAATGGTGTGATCTCATCCAAGGTCCACATATTATTTTCTGACATATACCGAACATGTAATTGATATATCCCAAAGTCTAATCCGCTAACATCGATAGGAAATACATGGTCACTTTTATCAAGAGTAGGGGTAAAAGTCACTTCTAACGCCATTCCATATCCTGGATCAGTGTCAATAAAATACTCTGCCTTTACCATATTGCCATTTACATTTTTATTCACGTAAATAGGCTGAATATATGTATGAGACCATACGTCAAGATCGTTTTGGCTTCTAATACTTATTCGCTGGACTCCAGCAGCTAAAGAATTGATATCTATTAAATGCTGCAGGTCCATGACATCTGGGACAGCATTAACACTTGGCACAGCGATATCTATTCCATTGCCAAGTCCTGGATCATCTCCTATATAATATTCAAGTTTTTGGATATTTTCTACAATATCAGGTAAACGATAGAAGAAAGCTTTTTGGTAATCAAGTGACCATTTTCCACTACTGTTTTTCGATCTGACAAATAAATGATGAATACCTGTTGACAAACTAGCCACTGAGACAATAGAATTTAGATCCATAATATCTGGGAGTTCTGTCAAAGAAATTGCAGTTCCCATTCCATAGCCTGGATCAGTATCGAAATAATATTCAATGTCTACTATATCTGTTACAACTTTAGGGTTTGCTATTAATATTGTTTTAGTATTTGATAAAGACCATTCTCCTAGTTCATTCTTTGACCTTACAAATAAGGTATGAACACCTTTAGATAATCCTGCTACTGATATACTTGCCACTTTGTCATTTATCTCAGTATCGGGAGAAATAGTAATCTGAGTACCAGAACCATAACCAGGATCAGTATCAAAATAATACTCCATTGCAGTAATGTCACTTAACTCCACAATGGTTGTTTTTTGGACTATTGAAGAATGGTTAAATGACCAAACCCCATTCGAGTCTCTAGATCTAATATGCAATACATGAACCCCATCAGAAAGGCTATTCCCTGAAATCAGAACTGAAAGATCCGACCAGTCAGGAGATGGTGTAAAACTTACAAACGTTCCATTTCCAAATCCAGGATCCTCATTAAAAAAGTACTCCAGTTCTTCGATGTTAGGTACATTTGGTACTTTCATTTTTAGAACCGATCTGGTAGTGCTAAGCGACCATTGTCCACCTGAATCCAATCCTCGTATGGACACATTGTTTACACCAAGGTCCAAATTTCCAATTGGAACAACTACTGATAAATTGGGTAAATCAGCTGCTGATGAAATACTAATTGAGTTACCATTTCCAAATCCAGGATCATCACCAACATAATATTCTAACTCTACAATATCCTTTGTGATTATTGGAGGGCCAACAAAAACTGTTTTAGATTCCACATGAGACCAAATACCATCTTCACTTCTAGCTCTAATGTGCAATCGATGAACTCCTTCTGATATTCCAGATGTTGAAATAGTTGAAATATGATTCTCTAAATCTACACTTGGGCTGATAGAAATTGAATTACCATTTCCTTCTCCTGGATCAGTATCAAAATAATATTCCAAAGCATCTATAGGCGAAGATGAAGGGAGCTGACTCTTCAAAAAAGTCTGTTTATGGGTCAGAGACCAACTCCCGTTATCATCCTTCGCGCGAACATTGAGACTATGTATACCTTCAGAAATACCATTTATGTCTATAGAAACTAATAAATCGGATATATCTTGATTTGTCGTTATTGTGATTGGTGTTCCTAAACCAAGGCCTGGGTCTATATCGATAAAATATTCTGCCTCAACGATTTGTTGTGCTGACAAACCGATCGAACAAAACATACAGAGTATGACTAGAAGTCGCTTCACTTTACAATTTTTATGGTAAAAAAAAGCGGGTTAGTTGTTTGACCTCGTGCTTACTGTTATGTTGAAATTCCCTGTAACTACACTAGGAGAATCAAATTTATAGATAGTTGGAATGGGTGGTATTCCAGAAATTACATAAGAACTGGTCCCACCGTAAACACCACAATCCACACCTCCATTTCCTGTTCCTTCTGCAGGAGAGCCTGGAAGCAATTCGTATCTGTTATCTGATGTATAACTTCCTTGGGTTGGATAGCCCACAAAAATTGAAGCGCTATTTACATTTTGTTGGTTATTACTTCCAGCGGGCACTTGGGTTGCCGTAGCAACATTGTAACTAAATAAATTTAATCCTGGGTTAGCTGCCGCTGCATTTAACCAAACGTTATTTTGAAAGTCGCTATTGGTGGTAGACACGGTAAACAAAGCTAAAATATTATTTAAAAATACTGCAGAAGTCTGAGCATGAAAGTTAATTCTAGAATAGACCCCTGTATAAGAAAAAATATTATTCATAACAATCAAATTCTTATTTGAAGCACCTAAGGTGTGAATAGAAAAGTATGGATTGAAAGTACCCTCTATAAAGTTTTGCATGATAAACATATCCTCAATTAATCCAGTTGTAGATAAATATATCCCTCCAATTATGTGATTTCTTGAAATAATGACATCACTAATTGCTGGATTACCACTCAATAGGATTGCATGATCAATGGTCATCCCCTGAATAGTGGATTCATCGCATCCTGATGCTAAGAAAATGTCATAGACTTTGGATGAAATCACATTTGCCTGTAAATTTAAGTTCTCTCCAAGAAAATATCCAGTTCCAAATATATGAATCTTCTTAGATATAATCAATGTTCCATAGTCTGTAGGTGAGGCTTCTACATATAATGTATCTCCCGACGTAGCAGCATCATGAGCGGCCTGAAGTGAAGTATAGTCGGCATCCGCGCCAGTATTATTTACTCTATATACCGCTCCGTTTAGATCGATTGAAAATATAATAACTAGGAATAATAAAAAGGTCAAGTTTTTCATGGTATGCAGGGTTTAAGTTTGCTCCACAAAACTGCTAAATAAGGGGTAGGTACACAATACGAAGAATTACGTATTATGTTGAAGTGATAATTACAAGAATATTACTTAATAATGAAGTATATTCTTTCAAACATATATGGTCGCTCGCCGACTGGCTTTGCTTACCCACCACTAACGCGTTCATTCCCTTATCACATATCTTGGCAGCACACCGCTAAACGCGTTCCTTCACTTATCAGCTATCGCAGCTACATCTTCGATGATCGTTCAGTCATATCTGCGATGATCGGTCATTCCTCTCCTTGATGAGAAAACGAAACAAACCTGCCTGCCGGCAGGCAGGAGAATCAAGCCGCTAAAAAGGCTATGCTACTAATGCAGCTCTTTTATCCACCCACCGGCTTACGCGTTCCTTCCCTTATCAGCAATCGCTGATACATCTTCGATGGTCGGTCAGTCCCCCACAGTTTAGCGGCATGGCTCTACTCTTTTTAAATTTAGTGTCTTCGACAATGGAGAATTGTCAGCTGGGAAACTTCAGTAATATAATAAATCACACAAATTTGAATTCATCACTTTTCTCAAGAACATTCCAAGTATGATCCGCAAGTAATTCACAAGTAGCTATAAAAACATAAGGTCCTTTTGGTCCCCATTCTGAGGGCGAAATCATAGAAAGTAACCAACTTTCATCTTTCCGCTGATAAACATAATACGTCTTATTGATCACAGGCTTGAATCCACAATCTGCTTTATAAATGCGCTCAGAAATACTAATCCTATCATGTAATTCTTGTGCTTGACGGATCAAGACTTCGACTTGTTCTTTTATTTGTGTCAATTGTGTATCCGTTTGTTGATACATGGCAGTCATAGCATTGCCTTTTGTTCTCCCCTTATCTATTGGTTTAATAATGGCACTTCCCACATGATGCGCATAGGGTAATAAACCTGGATTTTCAGCTACTTGATCTATATCTATACTGTCTTTATTACTTTTTCTCATAGCACATTTGGCATCTTCTAAATTAAATAGAAATTCAAACGAATTGTTTATAAAAAAAGGCTTTGATTAGGGGTAATTAATATCGACACCACTCATCGACCAAAATATTCCAGCAGTCACCAATACATGAGATAAATTCTGACCTCCTAATTTAATAGGATAATAATACGCTCCAATTCTTAACCCAAAGTTCGAGATTGTTGCATCTCTCCAATTACTATAGTCCCATTTGCTTAATTTTATATCAGCTATTAATCCTCCTGTATATGATATTGACCAAGCGCTGGAATTAATATCTTCATCATCTGGATATCTTAAATTACTAAAATGTATTCCAGCTCTTGGAGTAATATTTAGATATTCTGATTTTAACAATTGATAACCTGTGTGCATAAAGATATTTAGCATATTAGGTTCAGTATCGATAGGGAATTCATCATTTCCTTTGCTAAAAGACTTTTTTACGGTTTGTCCTCCACCAGAAATCCCAAAATTATAGGTAAATGGAGCCTTAGCAACTTCCACACCAAGAACGAATGCAACAGGTTGTGTCAAATATTGTTTGTACTCATTCAACCCAATTAATGGTCCTACTGTAAAATCAAGGGCAAAAGAATAATCCGATAGTGTAAAAATTGGCTCCACAATTTTAGCCACCTTTTCATTTACATCTTTTTCCCAAATAAGCAAGCTCTCAATTTCTTCTCCATAATGCGTTTCTAAGACAAATCTAGAAGACTCGACTCGCCACTCTTCAATAACAGCATTCTTAATCACGCTTGGATTTGACATATAAAATTCATCTTCAGATGTCCTTGCTTTCACCAATAGTCTTTCTAATTTTTCTGTATAAACTGCAGCAAGATCGAAGTACACATTAAAATATCTTAGCAAGTCTTCGTTTTTTACTTCTTCGTCAGCATATGAAGTATTTGTGAAGATATATACATCAGATTTTGAATTCCTAATGTAGTAATAGTCGGAGTTATAGACTGACAATGATTCTACATAAATATCAAGAAAAAAATTATCACTAGAATCAACTAATGATTTTCCTTTGAAATCATTCCATGTTAAATCTCTTTCTGCTGTCCAATAAAGAACACCAAAGTCTTCTTGGCCTTCTAAATTGGTCGACAAACCAAAATAAATGAATAACAAGGTAATTGGTAATAATCGCATTTTTTATATTTTTTTATATTCTTCCACCGTTAATTCGTGCTTAACTTCTCCAGTATGTTTAGTTGCTTGTGGCTCAAATAACATAACCCAAACTTCTTCTTCAGCAATGGGTTTATGTTCGACTCCTTTCGGGATGATAAGCATGTCTCCTTCGTTCAATGTCCTCATTCCATCTTCAAAATCTATCTTAAGTGACCCTTTCATAATATAAAACAACTCATCCTCATCCTTATGATTATGCCAAATGAATTCACCTTGGACTTTGGCTATCTTCACATCTTGACCATTTAATTGACCAATAATCCTAGGACTCCAATGATCCGAAAACATACCAAATTTCTCCTTTACATTTATTACTTCCATGTATTTATTTAAACTTTAAAAAATTACGAATTATGAATTATGAATTTTCAAGCTGTTCCTTTTTTTTAACCGCTAGGGGCACGAAGGTTTACGCAAAGTGCGCAAGTCAACATCTAACCATGCTTACCTTAAACCTTATACCTCAAACCTTTTTCATTCCACATTCGAAATTCTACTTTTAAGTTGCAAAGAGCTGCCCTATATCTTTAAACGATTTGAACTCAAGTGCATTGCCACTTGGATCATAAAAAAACATAGTCGCCTGCTCACCTGGTAAACCTTCAAATCTGATATAAGGCTCTATTCCAAATTGAATTCCTGCCTCTTTCAATCGATCCACCAAGTCATGCCAAGCTTTCCATTCCAAGACAACTCCAAAATGAGGAATTGGTACATCATGTCCATCTACTTCATTAGAAGATTTCTTTCGATAATCAGGCGCATCTTCGTCTAAATGAATCACCAATTGATGTCCATAAAAATCGAAATCTACCCAATGAGTATCACTTCTCCCTTCGGAGCACCCGATGATTTCTCGATAAAATCTCCTTGCTTCTTCGAGATTCGAGACTGGTATGGCAAGATGAAATGGTGTTAGCATGTTGTATTAATTTCTAAATTTTTAAAGACTGTACAAAATAGAAAAAACAGTCTGAAAAACAATATTCGAAGAGAACTGAAACAAACATTTATCAATTGCTCATTGTCATTCTGTGAGAAACGAAGTGAAACCGAAGTATCAAGGAGCATTCAACGCACCATAATTTCGACCCTGTGGAGAAATCTACGCTATTCTATTACAAATCGTTTTTCTTTTTAACCACTAAGTTCTACAAAGCAGCACAAAGGAAAACACTGTGCTAGTTGTTGATATAAAAAACTGTATAACTCTACAACTCAATAACTCAATAACTCAATAACTCAATAACTCAATAACTATCTATACAAAGAACTGCCACCAATATATTCCCAAACCTTATCAGGTACTAAGTATTGAATGCTTTTTTTCTCTTTGACTTGTTTCCTAATATAACTAGCTGAAATCGAGAGTAGTGGCGCCTCCAGTATATGAATTTTCTCATGATCTTGTAGCTCACCTAAATCATATCCTGGACGTTGGTAAACATAGATGTCGTAGTTATTTAGGATAGTCTCATAATTCTTCCACTTGTGAAAAGTTCCGAGATTATCACCACCCATAATTAAACTAAATGCATGGTGAGGAAATTTTTCATTTAGATAAGCAAGTGTATCAACCGTATAAGACGGCTTTTTTAGTCCAAATTCAATGTCGGAAGCTTTAATCTTTACATTATCTCCAATGGCTAGATCTACTAAGTGAAATCTATCATGATCCTTAGCTAAGGTCTTTTTTTCTTTGTGCGGATTGTGAGGTGAAACGACCATCCAGATCTCTTTCAGGTCGCTGTGCTCTACCATATAATTGGCGATAATCATATGACCAACATGAACAGGATTAAATGAGCCAAAAAACAGTCCGATCTTCTTTCCCTTTACCAAGCCAAGTTGATTTTTAATACAATGAAGTGATTTAAATATTCCAAGACTGAATAGGGATTTCTAGTTGCTCATCATAACTGGCATAACCAACATCAAAAGCTCTTCATTGTCTTTTTGATCGGCCGGCAATAATATACCCGCTCTATTTGGAGTAGAAAGATTCAATGTCACATCTTTAGATTCTAATACTCCTAACATCTCACCTAAAAATTTCGCATTAAAACCAATTGTCATTGCATCTCCAGAGTAATCACAAGAAAGTTGTTCTGTAGCTTCATTCGAGAAATCTAAATCTTGAGCAGAAATAGTCAAGCTGTTCTCAGTGATATTCAAGATGACTTGATTGGTAGTCTTATTAGCATAGATTGCAATCCTCTTAAGGGAGTTTTGAAAATCTCTTCTTTCTAAACCTAAAACATTAGGATTCTCAACTGGAATCACAGCGTTATAATCAGGATATTTAGCATCTACCAATCTACAAATCACACGTGTATCATCGAAGGTAAAAAATGCATTTTTACTGTTATAACTCAAACTTACTTCTCCTTCTGAACTCAATGCATTTTTCAACAAATTCAATGCTTTCTTAGGGATAATGAAAGAAGCAGTATTCTCACTAGAAATTCCTCCAAAAGTATATTTTACCAATTTGTGCGCATCAGTAGCCACAAATATTATTTTATTAAAATCTACTTGAACATACACGCCGGTCATAGCTTGTCTTAATTCATCGCTACTTGTAGCAAATAAAGTCTTAGCAATAGCTTCTACCAATATTTTTGTACCCAATTGAATATTGCTAACATTGTCTTCTTCTGGCATCTGTGGAAACTCATCCGGAGTATCCCCAGCAAGTTTGTATTCACCATAAGATGACTTTAATGTAATACCATTAGTCTCCGTATCAAGGATGAAAGTAATTGGTTGTTCTGGCAATGCTTTTAATGTCTCCAATAAGATTTTAGCAGGAACAGCAATCTTTCCAGATTCACTTGCTAGCACTTCTAATTTTGAGATTATTGTAGTCTCCAAATTTGTAGAAGTAATAGTAAGTGTGTTATCATTAAGATCGAATAAAAAATCCTCTAGTATAGGCAAAACAGGATTGGGATTAATCGCTCCACTAGCGATTTGCAATTGACTCAATAACTCAGAGGATGACACTTCAAATTTCATAACACAAGTTTTATTTTCGATGTACTTAGGTTTTAAATACTAAGTAAAGAAACACATTCAATTTGTAAAGATCGCAAAAATAACGCTTTTAGCCATAATCTTGATTTTTATGGTTGTAAATCTTAAAAGTCAATAAATAATCGATCATTAAATATTAAACTCTCTAATTTTCACAAGACTAAACTTCACAATAAATTTAGAAAGATATACTAATAAAATAGGAATCTTAAATAACAGAATCAAGGAATCTGTCTCTTTCATCTAGATAAGTAGATATATTTTCTTTGACTACAATATCTATCGGAAGGTATTGCCTAACATCAATTTTCTTTCGATGAATAAAATGATTAAAAAGGCTTAATATCCCCAAATATCCTTGCATCTCTGGTTTTTGATGAAGAATAAAATCTATTTTCTTGTCTTGGATAAGAGATATATTCTCATCGATTAAATCATAACCAACTATTGTAGTTTGTTTGTCAATTTTATCTATAAGATTAGAATTATTAATAAAATTAAAGGCTCTTGAATTTGTAAAGAAAATCCCTCTTATATTTTTAAAAGAAGACAAAATATAATCTGATTTTTGTTGAATAACATTTTTATCTTGAAAATCTTCAATTTGAATATCAATAATCTCAAATCCGCAATTGTTGTCATAATTATATTGTTTTAACCCATCAATTTTCTTTTTGATATGGGTTGCATTTTTTGAATCATGACCTTGAGAGATTACAACTATTTGAGAATTGATATTAAATTGGAGGTCAAATAGTTTACCAGCAAGAATCCCACTTTGAAAAGAATCTTGCCCTATAAAAGACAAAAAATCGGTTGTATCTATTTCTGAATTAATACAAACAATAGGAATTCCATTTTGCTTAGACATTTGCATTTGAGATAAAGTCTCTTTCAAAAAGACAGGCGCCACAAGAATTGCGTTAGGACGGGTTGAAATTGCTTTTTCAAAGGCTTCCGAATATGAAATGCTATTGAACAAATTGAAAAAATGTAATTCTATAGACATTCCATAGTCAGCAATTGATTCTTCCATTTTAGTTACACCCTTCAATGGCCCTTCCCAGAAGCTATCTTCACTAGAACTGGGTAATACAACAGAAATTTTTACTGATGAGCTAGTTGCTAATCTACTTGCAAGAACATTTTTCTTATAGTTGAAGTCCTTTGCAATATTGAGAATCTTAACTTTAACTTTAGCTGATACTTGACCACGGTTATTGAGCACCCGATCCACAGTTCCTCTTGATACGCCAGCAAGTCTTGCTATTTCTTTTATCGTTATTCCCATAATATTTTGCAAAAGTATCTCAAAAATTTGAATTTATGCTAAAAGGAACATAAATTTGTCGTGCACGAGCACACTAAAATTTAATTTATAAATGACAACATTACAAGAAGACTTCCGTGTTATTAAGTATCCACACAACCTATCTTACCAACTAAAAACTTTTGAAAAAATCCCAGTGGACTTATTCCATAATGCAGAAGGAGGTTCCAAACATATAGCTCAATTAATTTCATTTGCCATAAGAGCAAATCAAAAAAAAGGTGAGAAAATCGTACTAGGTTTAGCAACAGGATCTTCTCCAATACACATTTACAAGGAATTGATTCGAATGCATAGAGAAGAAAAATTAAGCTTCTCAAATGTAATAACCTTCAATTTGGATGAGTATTATCCAATGAATCCAACAGAGATTCAGAGTTATCACAAATTTATGCATGAGTATTTATTTGACCACATTGATATACCATCAGAAAACATCAATATTCCAGATGGGACCGTCCCTATGAGTGAGATTGCCGAATATTGTAAACAATACGAAAGAAAAATAAAACTCTTTGGAGGGATTGATATTCAGCTTTTAGGAATAGGCAGAACTGGACATATTGGCTTTAATGAACCTGGAAGTGAGGAAGACACAGAGACTAGGCTAGTACGATTGGATAATATTACTAGAAACGATGCATCGAATGATTTTAATGGACTTGAGAAAGTACCTTACAAAGCAATAACCATGGGCGTTCAGTCCATATTAGCTGCCAAGGAAGTGTTTATTTTCGCATGGGGTCAACACAAAGCTCCAATCGTCAAAAGAGCCATTGAAGGTCCGATTTCCAATTTGGTTTCAGCTACATTTCTGCAAAAACATCCAAATGTTAAATTTTATATGGACACAGCTGCCGCAGCAAGTCTTACCAGAGTAGAAACTCCCTGGAAAGTCGGTTCATGCATATGGGATGATGAGTTAATAGCAAAAGCAGTCATTTGGTTATCTCAACAACAAAATGTTCCTATCTTAAAATTAACTGAAGAGGATTATAATGAAAAGGGATTGAGTGAATTGGTATTAGAGGTGGATAGTGCATACCAATTAAACATAAATATTTTTAACCGACTTCAACATTCAATCACGGGATGGCCAGGAGGTAAGCCTAATCATGATGACACTAACCGTCCAGAAAGAGTCAACCCATCAAAGAAAAAAGTTTTAATCTTTAGTCCTCACCCAGATGATGATGTCATATCAATGGGTGGAACTTTGCTTCGATTGGTTGAGCAAGGTCATGAAGTCCACGTGGCATATCAGACTTCAGGCAATATAGCCGTGCACGACCACGACGCTATTAGGTATCTTGAATTTCATACTGGATTAAATGAAGCTGAAAATGCCGACCCTAAGACTTTAGAAAACAACAAGTCACTTATTAAATTCTTAAGAGGTAGTTCTACAAACAAAAACACCTCTCATGTTAGAAACTTAAAAGGACTGATAAGAAAAGCGGAGGCAACAGGTGCTGCAAGATTTTGTGGCATTAAAGATCAAAATATCCATTTTTTGAATTTACCATTTTATGAATCTGGTAGAATAAAGAAGTTTGGAATTTCTGATAAGGATATTAAAATTACTACTGACCTACTCAAAGCTGTAAAACCTCATCAAGTGTTTGCAGCTGGAGATCTAGCTGACCCACATGGTACGCATAGAATTTGCCTGGATGCTATCATTCAATCATTAAAACAGCTCAAATCAGAAAAGTGGATAAAAAACTGTTGGCTCTGGCTTTATAGAGGTGCTTGGCAAGAATTCGCAGTGAATGAAATAGAAATGGCTGTTCCTCTCAGTCCCAAAGAGCTTTTAAAGAAAAGAAATGCAATTTTTATGCATCAATCACAAAAAGATAAGGCTCCATTTCCTGGCTCTGACGAAAGAGAATTTTGGCAACGATCAGAAGATAGAAATAGAAATACTGCTATAGAATATAGAAAACTTGGCTTAGCCGAATACGAAGCTATGGAAGCATTTAAAAGATGGATATACTAATGACCTAAATAAAAGTCTTTACTTATTAACTAAAGATTTTTCGCATGAAAAAAAAATACATTTATGGCAAAGTTAAAAGGCAGGTTTTGTGGCAAAAACTTATGTTTTCTTTTTGTCTGTGCCGAGTGCGCAAACTGTCTGGAAATTCTTAGCCATCAGTACACATATTAATTGCGGTGTATCTTATCTAGTTAATGACTTTTATAAACGCTTTATTGACAATAATGCATCAGAAAAAAGACAGGTTCTAGTAGGAAGAATTTCAACTGTAGGCCTAATGATTTTGGCGGCTATTTTTGCCTTAGGAATGATACATTAATAAAGTTCGCTTTTATACGCAGGTATTTTATTTTTCAACAAGGCAAAAAACCTACCTGCTGGCAGGCAGGCGTAGACAATGCAGGGCATTGGCGAGGCTTTTTAACGCCGTAGAAAGATAAATTAACAAGTAGAAAATGGTTACTTTATTATTGAATCATTCCTTATTCTTAACCTATGCAAAAAGAAGCATTCAATATTCTATTACAAATTGGAGCTGGTACTAAGTTATTGTTTTTACTTCGTTGGTTTTGGTGGCGAATCAATGCGTACAGTAAAATAGTAGCTATGATTGTAGCATTGGTTCTAGCCATCTATTTTGAAATGATCCTGCCTAAGGATGTATTGCTAGACTATCAAAAACTTTTAATTTATTATATGGAGATTATTCACTATTCTTTTTTACAACCATCATCGCTTTAACTTCTGGTATTGGACTCCCAAAAGCGTGGGTAAAATCATGACTTTTAATTAATCATTCATTTGATCATATTGTGTATAAAAAATAACACATCCATGTTGGGTCCAACTACAGAGTAGCTAGGAATAACAATGCCAATGTGCAATTTCACACACACCGCTTTAAAATCACATTCAAAATTTCAACCTATCTTTTAAGATATTCCTTCACTGTATAACTAGCCAAAACACCTTCGCCAGTAGCAGCTACTTAAGCTATTGCACCTTCCCTACCAGTGGTTTAAGAATCCCGAAGTTTACCGAACTGAAAGGCCCCGCTGTAAAAGCGAGATTTACAACTTATGGTTATATAATTGAAAAAGTCATAAAGTATATAAGGCTACCTCTTCTTGCTTTCCACGTAACAATGTATCTCCTATGGCTTTAGGATGAAAGGCATTTTGTTTTAAAGCTAGTTTATCCAGCAAATATTTTGATAATAATATATTGACCCCGTGTTCATTGCATTTGGACTGAATGCGAGCCGTAGTGTTAAGGACATCACCTGAAAATACGATGTCCCGTTTGACAATACCAATTTCGCCAGCCATCACGTACCCATAATGAAGGCCGGCTTTAAACTCTGGTTTGATTCCGTCATAGGTTTCTTTGTAATAATCATTTCGTTTCAAAAGTGCTGATTGAACTTTAAAAAAGCAATTGATACAATTCGCCTGTTCTATTCCATTTTCCATCTTCCAGCTCACGACAACTTCATCGCCAACATATTGATAGATTTCTCCTTTAGAATACAGAATAGCGGGTGTAACATCTTTAAATACATCTTTTATAAAGTTAAAATAACGCACCTCTCCTAATCGTTCGGCAATAGATGTAGAGGATCTTAAATCTAGAAACATAAATATTCGTTCTTCTCTTTTTGGTTTAAAATATTTACCTAACAAAAAAGATCCAAAAACTCCAGGGCCATATTTATCCCCTACCTGCAAAGCAATCAAAGTCCCCATTACTACAGTCAACCATATGATAAAACCTTGAAGTTCGTTCATTTGAAATGTATTAATCATCGCTTTTTTTATCGTAATAGCATCAAAAAATGAAGACCCCAACTTTTCACTTTGAAAATAGATTTCATTGGGAATTGCGACAATTAAGTAGATCAGACAATAAGACAAAAACATATAAGTCAAAGCGACCCCATAATTTTTACTCCTTAACCATTTTTCCCAAATAAACACAATGCTACTTCCACCTACAATCCCAGCCAAGATACCTGTGAACAGCGTCATTTTAAAGAAAAACATTGGATTAAGGCCTCCGAAATCACAATTCAAATCTATAACAGTAGTGTAGCCTACAAGAAATTGAAATATTGAAAAAATAGTCCAGACAATTGTAATCCAAAATATTTTTATGAATTGATCTTTTAATTTATTTGTGTTCATTCTGAAAACCATTTAGTAGCTTTTGTTTTTGAAAAAAAATGATCGTACTATCGGAGGTACTACTTTTGTCTTGATAGCGAGGATTAAATATATAGAACTTCCTTTTAGAAAACTGGAAGCAGAGAAACAGTCAGGCGTCCTTTCTCGTTTTTAGATATTTTTCTAATAACGAGGTAGTATTCGAAAGAACGCCTAAACATTCATTCAATTTCTTTAGAATCAGTTTGTGTTGATTTATAAGGTTTGAATTTCAATTTTTGTCCTGCTATAGAAGCTTCATACATCAATCCACCTTTAGTTTTAGTAAAAACCGCTATCCCTTCATGAAAAGCTAAATCAGCAGAAGCACCTTTTGTTATGGCTACAGCGGAAGCTTGTGCAGACAACTCAATTTTATTCTTTTTAAATCTTTTAAAATCATCTTCCGTTTCGAAAAAAACAAGCTGACTATAATCCTGTCCACCTAATTGGAAGCCTATAGAGATTTGAGTCAATTTTGCTTTCCCAATATGGTTTCCGAGTTCGTAAACTGTCCCTACTCCATATGCTGCACCTATTCCTAAACCTCCTTTGGCTATGGATGGGAAAACAATATATCCATAAGCATCAGTAAAATAGTTCTCAAGCTTGGCATTGTTTTCCTTAAAAGTTTCAATGGTTTCTTCAGCTCTTTCAAGTGATTTAGGGTTGTATTGAGCGCTTAAAAAATAAGGAGCAAATACTAATGAGAAAAAAGCAATCAATATATTTTTCATGGTTAATAAATTTTATAATTAATAAATTAAATTCGCAGAAATCTGATAAACGTTTAATAATGTTTTAATATTTTCTATAAAGGCTAATGCCAGTGTATAATTTTGATTGAACTTACCTCATCGTTCCAGAAGTCTCTATCCAGTTGAACCAACCTGGGTCCTCTCAACGTTAAACAACGTCCCTTAAAACCTCTGTCTTTATAAAGGATGACTTTGTATCCAGCTGGAATATGGATAGAGCTTATACGATCTTCCCAAAAATCATCCAGATGCCGTTCCTGCCAATCATCATAGATGGTCATAGAATGTCCAGAATAATGATGATGTTCATAAACCGTTACTCCTGATTTTCGATGATGATCATGTCGGTGACTATTTTGATGTCCATTTCTCCGATCATGTCTATGCTCCCCACGATCTGAAGAACGGAAAAGTCGAATAGAGGAAATCCGATCCCTCCACCAAGGGTCATCACGCACACTCCAATCCTCGGAAATAACTAAGACTTCTCCCCGAAAATATTTCTTTTCATATAACCAAACCTCCCATCCCCACGGCACTTCAATCGAAGCAATTTCATTATTCCAAGATTTATTGTGGCGGCTCGCTGACCAGTCATTATTCAACTCAAAGCTTTTACCAGAAAAACGAGCTTTGGAATAAAGGATCACTGAACGATCTAGATCTCGATCCCTATCAAGATCATGATTTCGATTAATGCTATGTTCTTCGATCTTGGATAAGGTGTATTCAATAAACTTTACGAATTTGGAACTCTCTTCTTTTAATGCCGGCGTCGTTTTTGGCATAGAGTCTTCTGCCATTTCAATCTCATTTAGATTGGTTTGAGCATTGATAAAAAACGGGAGGAATCCCAAGACTAAAAAAACAAACAATTGAGTTTTCATAATTAATAAATTTTATGGTTAATAAATTCAAGCTGCAATACTCTGCTATAAATCAAATCGTCAGATTTTTTGCAGTTTGTTTAATATTTTAAGCTCTAATATTTTTTCTTTTTTTCTATTTAAAATATAGGCAACGTATAGGTTTGGAATCCAACACCACCAAGCCACGATTTTATAGACCATGTCAGAGTCCTCAAACAAAAAGCTGAGAAATGGGATCCAAATTCTAAAAGTCACTCCTGCAAAACAGATCGCATAGCTGTAAAGCATCATTTCTTCATGTGCCAAAATATTTTTTACTCTAATGAAGAGATATGCCTTTCCTGTGGTATAAAACCAAATGATACCCATGCTAATAAAACCAGTTGAAGCAATCAATCCACCATTTGAAAAGAAGCCTATATAAATTCCAGCAACAGCACTCAGGAGGGCCGAGATGACATAGATTTTACCAATTATTCTATGGACTTTAATATTCCTGGATCTCAGGTTTTTCATAAATCCTGTCCAACCAATTAGCAAGGCAATACCGCCAAAACTGATGTGCATGTAAAACGCTATGTTCCAAAAAGTACTCGCTAAAATCTCTTTGCTTTTTGAATCTAATAAATCGAAATGCATACCTAAAGCAAGAAATAGCAGCGGGTAAAGTCCAATCGCAATCGCCAAAACTGCTAATAGGATTTGAAGTTGTTTTTTGATTATACTATTCTTCATGTTTATAAATGTTTTAACAAACATCCTAAACATTATGAGATTGTGCGACGCAGCTTACAAGTACGGACTTAAGAAGAGTATGCGCTTACAAGGAGAAAGTATAAATACCTATAAATCAATATTTTGAGTCTTAAAATATTCTGTTGGTGTTTTTCCAGTATTTTCCTTAAAATGTTTATTAAAAGTAGATTTTGAATTAAATCCACAGTCATAAGCTAAAGAGAGAAGGGTATATTTTTTACTTTCGGGCAAGGAAGCAAGTCTGATGAATTCGTTAATACGTAATGCATTGATATAATAATAGAAGTTCTTTTGTTCTTTTTCGTTGATCAACTGAGATAGGTAGTTGGAATGAATATCAAGGTGTTTTGCGAGTTCAGTTAAAGTGAGGTCATTATTATTAAATAGTGATTCTTTGGCCATCAATTGATTTAGTTTGGAATAAAGTTGTTCGGCCATTTCTTCATTCAATCCTGATTTAGCATATCGTTTTGTGGTCACAACTGAAGGTGGCACCTTTGATTCCCTCCTTTTATCAGGTTTTTCAGAATTCACCACTTCAGTAGTCGGGTTCGGATAAAAGATATTCATTTGATTGATTCCAAAAAAACCTATAAACAAAACAAAGATCACCAACGAAGAGAAGATAATTACACCGTCAAAAAAGATAACTAAAAGCCAAATAATACCAAGGCCAATTGAAAGGTACTGAAGCCACCGCAATTCCTTTTTTTCAGTGTTGAAGAAACTTTGTTGAATATTAAGCTGGTGCTTTCGAATTAGTATAAGTGACCAGCCGCAATAAATTAATCCAGAAATTACAATTAATAGATCTTGGATAATAATAGACCATTCAAATCCTAGTCCATCATTCTCGAATACGCTTATTTTTTCTGCTGCGGATAAAGAGTAAAAAGGAATAGCTAAAATAACAATCACCAAAGCTGGGATAAAATGTGCCAAGGTCAACCAATGTTTTTTCACTTTCTTACCAGTGATTTCCAATACATAATAATACAATAAGATGCCATGTAAGATCGGCAATGGAAACTCCAAGCCAAGCATATGCGGAAAATTATATAACTCCTCAGTATAAGTCCAATAATGAAGCAATTGATGAATGACCATCAATAAAAGCCAAACTATCAATACCTTATCGGCACGTGACTTATCCTTTTTTATGACTAAAAGAAATTCTAAAAAGACAGATATGGAAATGCCCAGGATAAAGAACATTGGTTTGATTCAGTTTTAATAGAGTATATGCAAACGTACACTAAATAGATGTAAAATTTCACTTAGCCAATTATTTTGATACTGCTTCGGCGGAAGCACAATCCGTCGAGACGAAAGACAAGTTGAAAACATTATATTTAATTACAAATACAATAATGTGAAATGCACCTCTAAAATCGCTTCTAGACTTAGCATTTGATTTTAACTCACTTCTTTTTCCAATAAACCAATCAGGGCTAATATGTCTTTTTCTGCTTGGCCATACAATCCATCTTTTTCAATTCCTAATTTTATAAAAATCCCAATATAGTTATGGAATTTGTAATCGTATAATTTCATTGGCTGCATAACTTGAAATGGATTTAATCTCAAATATTCAGTTAGTTTTGGTGCAACGGCAAACACAAACTGTTCTTGATTTGCTTCTAATCTATTGATGTAGATGTATAGATTTCCTAGATTCTGTAATCGACTAATAATTTCCTTGTTCGTTATTAAAGCTTCCATTTCCGCGAAAAAGTGGGATACACCCCTTCTGATTTGCTTTTTGAATTATTGCTAAAGCCAATCTAAACCGTGTTCCTCTGCCTCTTTTAGGGGTACCTTTAGCTTTCTTTCCTCAACTTTTTTTTCAAGGACTTTAAGTAATCTTAACCTGTACCTAGTTCTTCAAGAAATACACGATCAATAACTTTCTTCTTTTTTTCTATTTTAAGTTCTTCCTTATTCATATAAAGTTGCATTTAGAATATCATGGACAGTCCTAGCCCTCCTAAGGGACTAATTGAAAGATCAATGTTTTTATGTTTATGAAGTGTTGGGATTAGGTAGCCTACAGCAGCACCTAAAGCATACCCTGCAATGACGTCAGTAGGAAAGTGCTTTCCTGCTTCAACTCTTAAATAACTGATAGTTGCTGGTATTAATATAGTAGGAATCCAGACCAAATATTTATTATTTAGTTCAGGATGAAGATCGAGGAGCACCTTCGCAGTAAAAAAACTCAAAGCCGCAGTATTTGAAGCATGCCCAGATATGAATGAATGCCTGGTACCTCGTGTTAATTTACCTTCAAGGTCAAAGTCTTCATTGTATGCCAGAGGCCTAAATCTATTAAAACTTCCTTTAAATATATTAGTAATACCATTTGTAATTAAAAACGTTTCAAAGGCCATAATGCCTATATCTAGTTCATTACCTCTGCTATTACTAGATAAATAAATAAAAAAGGGTAGACTTACAGAGGAATAAAGAAATATATCACTAACCGATTGAGCGGTGCCAGAACTATTATTTGCTGCCCATCGGTCAAATCTACTTATGTCAGCTTTAGACAAAAGTCCAATATCCGTGGCATTGGGTACATCGGTATTATTTATAAGTACGTGACCTATTATAGTAAAACCAGCTCCCACTCCAAGTATAGTAGCGTCTTTTTTAATATTTACATCATAAAATTTATCCTGCGAATAAGTATTTCCAAACCCAAAACATAATAATACTATTAAAATTACCTTGTACATCTATTTATTTCTTTTTTAAAACGTTAAACCACCGCCTATGCTCAATTGACTGTCTTCATTGCCCGTATAATATCCAATTTTAAATCCCAATAAACCCAAGGGTGTAATATATATTCCTCCACCATAACTAGTATGCCAGTCACTATTGTTTTCGTTTTCTAAAAATGCTCGTCCATAATCAAAAGAGGCAAACAAGCCTAATCCAGTTTTTAGTTTTCCTTCACCTTGAGCCAATTTCAATCTTAGATCAGTAGCATGATATACAATGCCATCTCCTGCAAACCTATTGGTTTTATATCCACGCAATCGAGTGGTACTTGAAAGGTAGTTTGCATGAAAAAATTCATAATCCCCAAATGTATATTGCCCACCAATTTGAGTTGCTAATAAAAAGGAATGTGTTGCTGTAAACGGTAGGTAAGCTATTAAGTTTGTTTTGAAAGTCAAATTAGTAAACTCTGAATTAGATAGACTTTGTTTAAAGTCCGCACCTAATTCATATTTATACCCACTAGTAGGAATAACATTATTATTTAATCTTACGCTTTCAAACTTCACTCCTACACCGCTATAAAACTTACTGTCAAAATCTTCCTCTACCCTATTGGCTTCATCCAAATTTATTAACCTCACTTCGCCATTGCTGGAATTATTGAGGTTGATATACTTCAAAATAGGCCTAATAGCCAGTGAGTTTCCGTTGCCCAAGTCTCTTATTATACTAGGATCAATGTTAATGTTTACTCCTCTTACGATGTGGAATGTTGTTGAAGAAGAATTATCATATTGAGGAAAGGATTCTTCGAAATTTTGATATTCATTGCCCAAGCCATAAAAGAACTGTGAAAAAGTAGGTCCCTGTCCATTTATATCTAATTCAAAATCCCAATTTCGTCCAAACGCATCAGGCCAATTGCCATTATATGTACCCACCAAGGAATTATTAGAATTAAAATAACTAAGACTGAGTGTATGGCTGGATTTATAGGGATTAGATCTAAAGCCATTCTTAATCCACCACAGATTGTAGCTTATTCCTATACCTTCATCTGTAAAAAAAGATATCATTGGAAAATGTATCGACTTATCGATTTTCCAATCAAATCTGTCATATCTATTAATCCCTTTTTCATCTTTTATTTTCGACTTTACCGACCCTCCATCTAAGGTCATTCCATCAGGTTTATCATAGACAATTACACCTATTTCATGAGCGTTATTTTCAACCTTATCCTTTCCACTTCCTCCAATAACACGAACTTTTATACTTGATTTCTCTGAACCTTTGAAAACGAAGGTATCATCATCCTTAAGTCCAAACAACCTTACCTCCTTCGTCACATCACCATTAATAATTCTAGACCAAACCAAATGATTCTCACCTTCATTTTGATGGTATACACTTACGCTCAATTTATTGTTGGCCAATGCCGATATTTCAAATAAGTCGTTGTCATTAGTACCCAAGGCTGTAACCTCTTTTGAAAGATATTCGTAAAATTCTTTAGCATACTTTTGTAGCTGAGATCTTCTGCTCTTAAGTTTCTGTTTGATCTCATCACCACTAATATCATATATCTCTTTTGGCCATTTATCAAAAGCCATATCAATTACAGAATCGGTGATATTGGCCTGCAGATCTTCAGCAATACTTTGATATTGCTCTAATGTCATTTCACTTAAAAAATGTCTATCGAAATGACGCGCATTGAATGACAACCCATCTATCATGTCGATATCATTATCAAATTTTCTCAAACTAGGGGTGAAAAACTTTCGACTAGCAATATAATTAAGGGGACCATCATTTTTAAAAAAAACCTGATCACGATCTCTTGGAATTGCGCGATATACTTTCTTATCTGGATATCGCTCGTCTTCATATATACCCCACCTCCATTGATCATCATGTCTATCCCAATCACCAATTAACAAATCAAACAATCTTGCCCTTAGCACGTACTCTTGATCCACTTTGTGCTTACTACTGCGTGCCAGCTTCTTAATTAGATCAGCAGTACTTATTGATGATTTACTACCACCATAATCAGGATGCCCTTCCATCTTACCTCCAGGTCTCTCTTCGAAGAGATAAAGTCTGTTAGCAAATTCAGTATTATAATCTCCTAATACTTTTTGGTTTGGCAACCATACATACTGTGGATTAGCATGATAAATCCCCGCAGCCTTTGCCATTTCTGGTATGGCAAATGCTCCATATGGGTGTGCTGCTGACAATCCATCTTGCAATACACTCTGTGCAAATGTATTTCTCAGAGCAGGTGGTACAATCTTCTTAATATCTTTGTCAATCGAACGAATTACCCACTGCCTGCCCTCAGAATTTTCGAGCCTCAATGATTTAGTTTGGAATCCGCCGCCCTGCTGAATTGGTTTTAATCCTCCGGCTACTTCATCCAATAATAGCAATGGCGCAGAGATTTCTGTTCCCCATTCTTTTCTATAAGTAGCTCCCATTCCGATGATGCCTTTCGAATAATGCTCTGAAGCCACAGTCTTTTTTATCTTGGGATAGGAATCTAGATCTTTGTATATCTCTTTATTTTCATAATTAATTATCTCTTTCTTATAGAGCATTTTTTTATATATAGAAACAGCTTTATTAGAATCCTGAGGGTCCTCTTTGTAGAACTCAAGCCACAATTCCAAATCTTTAGTATGTGTGATTTTTGCAAAACCAAACTCCATGGCTGCAAATTCAGCCAACCCTCCTTTTCTTACATATTCTACTTCGGCTCCGCTACCTGCAATGACATAATGATTCTCATCCTTGACAATGTATTGCATATTTTTGTCGTGTGCAGAAGTGCTAATAACGCCTTCAAAATTTGATAACGCTGTAGTCATTGCCGATCTATATACCTCATATTGTGGATGTCCTATTTTTTGATTTGATACAGCCAATTGTTTCACGCCACTGATAATACTTCCAAGCACAGGAAGGGGAATGAAATGATTCTTGGCAGGATAATTCCCGCCTGTTTTACCGTTGCTATAAATTGGATGATGGGAAGCAATTATTACATTTTTATTTTTGTTCTTTGCCAGTAAATTGTTGAGTGCTGTTATAAAATCCAACGAATTATCAATATCGCAACTCGATCTTTTTCTCTCTCCTGAATTATCCCCTTGCAACATCCATTGAGAATCTATCATTACAAGCATCAAATCATCAGTGAGATTTACCACTTTAGGTTCTCCACAACCGTCACTAGGGACAAAAATATTTTTATCGTTTATTTGACTCTCTATAAAAGTCTCTGAATTATGTAGTGCTTTCAGGTCATACGAGTGTCCATTAGACCATTCATTGTTACCCGGAATAAAATAGACTTTGTCTGTATTCTTTTTAAGGGCCCTTATACAGTCTCGAATTTCTGCTTCTCTTTTTTCATAGTTCTCATCCTCCTGATCGAGAACACCATTTTCTCCGAGTGCATTTCCCAGAAAGACCACACTTTGATTTTTACTATTTGGCCTGAGTTTAGATTTGATTAGATTGACAATATTTGAACTATTAAAATCCTTTTCATTCTGGGCGATATCTCCAACCAAAAAAAGCTCGTAGTCTATATTTTCTATACCCGATCCATTTGGGGCATTTTTCTCGGCTTCATTTTTATACCATGGATTTTTGGCTGCGCAAGCGTTCAACAATAAAATTGAAAGAACTAGTGCTAATTTGGGAAAGAGGTTTCTCATTTTGGAATTCTTATGTCAGTTACATCTTTAATTTGATCAATTTGGCTATTTTATACAATGAGATATGTATTTGTTATCCTACTTGCTCTTTGATTTAGATTTTGACTTATTTTTAGCCTTAGAGGCCTTCCTTTTTAGTTTAGCTTCTAAGGCCTTTATCTTCTTCCTTAGAATAGCAATTTCCTTCTTTACCTTATTTTTCTTATCCTTCCTTGTATTCTCTTTTTTTGACTTCTTACTCATTTTAATTCTTTATTTTATTGTTATGCAATTCTTAATTGACACTAAGCATGGTAATATCGCTCTCTAAATATTTTACCATCTTTCTACTCAGTGGCAACTATTTGTTCTGAAATCATTGTGCTTCCATCTTTCAATTTTAGTTCTATCACCGCATCGTAAAAAGAATGGTTTCCATTTATCCTGTAATTGCCTACCTCGCACCTGATAAATTCCTTGAGATCAGTGTCTTTAAAGCTTTGTTCAAATGTAATAAAATTTTCCTTTCCATGTTTTGGTGTTTCATTAGCCTCTTGTAAGATAACCTCATCATGCAAGTAAGTATTCATAGCTTCAGCAAACTTAGCTTCTTTTAGTAACAAAAAAATGTGTTGTAGGTTTTTTTTTGATTGTCCATCTTTTAATTTGTTTATGATTAATAATTTGAGTTACAGAATTATAAAGTGCCAGTGAAAATCTATCAGTACTCCTTCCTTCTTTATAAATACAAAAGTCATTGAATTAACTCATTCATTATATGTCAATTGTTCCTGTTCTAATGTAAATACTTCCCTTTCTCCTTAAGTGCATGAAGTTTCTTAGAATTAAAAATGAGTAAAACTTATTCTTAACTTTGGAACTTGGAAAATGAATTTAAATGCTACAGATTGTATATTATAAAGTAGGATTGTGGGATTTATGTATTTAGTATATTTTGCTATTGTACTGAATGACCGTATTCAGATTGAAGAAGAATTAGGAAAGCTGCCATACGATGCTATAAAGTCAGTTGCATTGCAAAGGTTTAGACCAATTTTATTGACTACATTTACAACAACATTAGGTCTTATTCCGTTGTACCATCTTTATATAAACTACTATTTAGAATAAAAAATAAAATGATTTTGAAAAATATAATTTTAATGGTTTTGATCGCATTTCCTCTTCTGGTCATGGGTCAATCTGATGAGAATAAGGAAATTAAAAGTATACGTGAAGCTATTGAGGAGTCAACATTCCTGAAGGCTCAAGATTACAGATTTCATCTCGGCTTGTCTTTGGAACAGTCTATCTTGATTGAGAATATTTTGCGCAAATATAATATGAAAGTAAGAGATCTGATCAAAGACTTAGGAGACAGAGCCAAAAAATTTCAGAGGAATTATAATGCACTTAAGGTTGATAGAGACAAAAAGCTAGCTTTTTTAAATGACCAACAACTAATTATCTTTAAGAGAATGGAAGTTTCTGAGCTAAATAAAGTTAAGAATTACTATCATAATATGTTAGAGTCGTTAAAGGGTAGTGAGGAGTTTGTTAATGAACTCTCGATATATCATATGTCGCACCAAAATACGGTATTGAACAAACACAAAGAATTATTAGAAGTTCAAATTAGCGAAGAAGATAGTATTGCTTTCATTGATTTAAGAAAAAGATTCAATACTGTCCTCGATGTAGCCATTGAGAAATCATTGGATCCTGACAATGACTTCAAAGGTAAGAGTTATAAAAAAATAGTAAAAGCTACTTCCAAAGACCTCCCAGACAATAAACTCATTTGGAAGAATATTAATAAGTACTACAAGAAGTATAGAAAACCAATAAATAATGAATACGATGAAATAGTTCGCTATCATAAAGAATGGAGTATAGGTATAAAGACCCTTATGAGAAAACATGTACCATATGAAAAAACTCAAGAGATGAATCAGCTATTTTTTGTATTGACTCAATTTGGTGTGGATAGAAAGATAAACAAGTATGCCTTTTTGCTTTATGATAGTTCAGATATAGGAACATTTTATGAATTTAATTCGAAGTTTGAGCAGCTTTTTATACATACTTCACTCTAGAAGGTGGACATCTTATTTTTGCTATAGTAAATAGTAATAGTCATAAGGTTATTTAAATTTACTATACCATAATGGTCTTCATTGGGTGCATTTCAAATTGACTTTTTTGCATTGTCCTCCCGACCAAAACGGAGGGATCGAGAATGCTAGAATGTTTAATAATTTCGACCGAAGTGGAGAAATCTACGGGTCAAAATATCAAGAATAAGTTCAAGTATTAGCGACAAACTAAAATGCACCCTCTTTATTACCTAGTTGTGGGTAATTACAATTAGTGATAAATTCTATATTCACCTCTATCTATATAATATATAAGGAATACGGATTATCTTCACATACGAACAATTTATTATATTTACTCTTTTGGGAAAGACTAACCTTTTTTACGAAAAATATCTAAAGCTTTGCACACAATAAAATGTTAAATGAAAGAACTTAAGATTATCGATTTAATTTATGAAAGTCTTGTTTCAAACAGATCAAAAAGCGGAATTCCAATCCACCTTGGAACAAGAGCTATTGTAGGTACAGTTCAAGACGATCCATTTGATAGATGGATAAGTGATGAAATAACAAACGCACTGCCAAAGACAGTTGAAGTATTCCATTCTGGATCATTGACTACACCGGATTTAGTAATTAGAGATAAATTAAGTGGAACTTTAGTTGGTCTTGAGATTAAGACTTTAATTCAAAAATCAAATGGTAGTGATTCGAGAGGGCTTACTATTGACTATAATAGTTCACTGCCTTGTGGATCAACAATGATTAAAATTGAAAAAAATACTGTCGTCATTCCATGTTTCTATTTATTTGCTCTACTAGATAATTCTAGCAGATATATTGTGACACTGATTATATCTGATGGCGATTTTCTTAATTTCGATTTTGATCTTTATAAGGATGCTAAATATGCTAACTATACAGAGTATGGACATGGGCCATACGGAGAAGGATCAGTTCGGCACCGCAGAATGTATACTTACCCAAACCCCTTAAACTCTCGAATTTCAGAATTTCATCTCCGAATGATCCTTATTGCTAAAAAGGCAGATTTTGAAAATCTTGAAGAAATGAAGGGGGTTTCGGAACAAGTAATTCGAACTGATAAGAATGGAAACGACTTCTATTATTACATGAAAGACGTTACTAATGCTACTGGTGAATTAAGCATTTCAACGACTCTGAAAAATGTATTTGATGACTGTAAGAAAAGGAAGCCAAAGAAACGGACAGCTGCAATGCCTATTATTCCCTCTTAATAAAAATAGATGTTAAAATACGAAGAAGAAGAACGAAATGGATTCTCATTTTTGGGGTTATTCTCAGGAGCAGGAGGAATGGATTTGGGATTTGAATTGGCTGGATTTGATCACACTGAATCTAATGAAATTCTCGATTATGCAGTAGAAACTTTAAAAGTAAACCGACCAAACTGGGATATCGTGCATGGTGATGTCAGAGAATATAAACCTTCTTTCAAAAAGGGTCTAGACGTACTATTAGCTGGTTTTCCTTGTCAAGGATTTTCCTTGGGTGGTAATCGGGATGAAAGCGATGAAAGAAATTCTCTGTATAAGGAAGTCATTCGAATTGCAGAACTAATGCAGCCAAAAGTAATTGTGATGGAAAATGTTCTTAATCTAAGAACAATGAAGCATCCAGAAACAGGTAAGCCTTTTGCTAAGCAAATATCAGATGAATTAGCAGCAATTGGATACAAGACAAAGTTCGACTTCTTTAGAGTCTCAGAACATGGTGTTCCGCAAACTAGAAGGCGTTTTATACTTATAGCATCAAAAGAGATAGATTTACAGTATTTGCAATTCCCTGCAAGACAAAATCATACTAGGATTAGGGAATTTGTATATGAACTTGGTCAAGATACAAATATTAATCTTCAGAATCATTCTGCAAGTTGGGGTTTTAAAAGCCATGTTCATGAGGAGACAGGCGAAAAATTTAGTGGTGATGAAGTGGCAATTCCAGTACGGTTAAGTAGGACCGCTTCAGATGGAAATCCTATTAGAACGTTTGAAGTTCCTTTTCCAGCGATTGATACTGCGACGGTCTGGGGTTGGGCCCAAGGAAATGTAAAAGCGAAGAGGGTTTCCAAAGATCGATCAAATTCAAAATTTGTCCGAAATCCTAATTCTACGGCGAAACTTTGGAGAATTAGCGCAAGTAAGATTCGACCTTTTACTGCAAGAGAATATGCCAGATTGCAAACATTTCCAGATGATTGGACATTTGTAGGAAAAAATAAGCGTGAATTTCAGTTACAGATTGGAAACGCTGTACCTGTTGAGTTTGCTCGCAGGCTAGCATGTCAAATTCGTGAGGGGATGACAGCATTCTATAATGGGGAAAAAATTAGGTACGTTGAGCCAAAACAAACACAACTATGGTAATGAACTACCCACAATAGTAGATAAGAAGTAATAGCTCCTTTGTCGCTCTTCCTCTTATCATTCACCGTAATCAAAATAAAAAGATATGACAAGTAAAATATCTAAGTCTAAGAAAACATCCAAAAAAACGGAAAAGAAAAAGTCTAAGAAAAAAGACTCAAAGAAAAAAGAAAGTAAAAAATCAGTAAAATCTAAGAAAAAGGACAATAAGAAGAAAAAATCTAAGTCAAAAAATAAAAAGAAAGGCGCTAAATTAAAATCTGGAAAAAATGGCTCTAAAAAGAAATAGCTTGAAGAGATTGTGAATTGTAGAGATTGAAAAGATTGGATTATTTTCCAATTTTTTCAATCTTAAATTAATAACTAGAATGTAGTTACGATTTGCTCGCTTTTTTCTTGAGAGCTAATTTCTTTTTCATCTCTTTTGAAGTATTTATTGCTTTGAGCAGCATCTATTATTCTTGCTTTGAGATTATCTGATAATTGTAAATTTATTATTTTTTTAACCTTACTTTTCATTCGTTTATCAAGGATTGGTGTAATAACCTCTATTCGATGATCCAAATTTCTAGTCATCCAATCAGCCGATCCAATGTATATTTTTTCTTTTCCTCCATTGGCAAAGATATACACTCTTGCATGCTCAAGGTATTTGTCCACGATACTGATAACAGATATGTTCTCGCTTTGCTTTTTGATACCAGGGACTAAGCAACATATACCTCGCACGATCAATTTTTGTTTTACGCCTGCATTGCTTGCCTTGTACAATAGATCAATCATTTTCTTGTCCTCTAGACTATTCAGTTTAAGAATAATATACGACTTTTTTCCTTTCTTGGCGTTGGTGATTTCATTCTCTATTAAAGCTTCAAAAGTGCTCCTTGCGCTAAATGGAGATACAAGTAGGTTTTTGGTTTTTGGTATGATTACTTTTCCCTCCAAGACCTTAAATATTTGTCGTAGTTCTGAAGTTAGCTTTTTGTTTGAAGTAAATAAACCAAAATCGGTATATATTTTTGATGTTTTCTCATTGAAATTACCCGTTCCTATATAGCCGTAAGAATTACTTTTATCTCCATTTACAGTCTCTATATACAATATTTTAGAATGAATTTTAATGGCAGGGTAGCTGTAAATTACATTCGCACCATGGTCCTCTAAAATCTGACCCCATCTAATATTATTGGCTTCATCAAACCTTGCTTTAGTTTCAATGAACACAGTTACCTTTTTACCATTCTTCAGAGCAGCTACTAACGCTTCGGCAATCGCAGAATCTTGAGAGACTCTATAAAGGGTAATTTTAATTTTTGAAACCTCCTTAGCTTTTGATGCTTGAATTACAAAATTCACCACTGAACTAAACGATTCATACGGAAAATATAGTAGTCTGTCTCTTTTATTAACAGCATCGAATATTGAATCATTTTGATCCAAGCCAGTTTGTACCTTAGGAGAAATGGGAGGTGAGGAAAATGATTTATTTCTTGGATTCGGAAAACCAAAGAAATCTTTATAGTTGTGATATGTGCCTCCTATTACTAAATCAGCTTCACTGCTGCCTATTGCCTGTTGTAATAGCGGCAAATAACTTTCTGGCATTTTGCCATCTATCAGCATTCTTGTAAGTTGCCCAGATTCCCGATTACTTAATGAACTTTTAATTTTACTTAAAAGATCCCCGGTATACTCATCATCAATATACAATTCTGCATCTCTTGAGCCTTTAATGGCATAAAATTCCGACGTATATTTATTGTATAAATTATATTTCAAAATATCATCTAAATACAAGATGTTATAAAACTTGCTGGAATCAGGCCCTACTATGAACCTTGGGAGATCTTGAGGTATTTTCACAAGTAATAGTTCACTTCGTTGTAGTGAAACGAGATAGAGTTTTTCATTTTCTAAATGCAGTTCATTTGCACCTGACTTTTTACTATTTTTAATATCTATTATATCCTTAAGCTTATTGTTAAAGTACCGCTGAGCAAAAATTTTCTGGTTTGTGTTAAATTGTTTATAGCCAATAATTTTGATCTTTTTACTACCAAGTTCTGGAATAATTTGATTTCTAAATATCTCTCCAAATTCTTCCTGTTGACTATGTACTTCTTGTAATATTTCAGTCAAAAGCTTATTAGGTTTAGTAATAAGTTTTTTTCTAAGGTTCTTTTTAAGGTTTTTAATTCTTCTTATACTAGCCACTCTAACTTTGAAAAATTCATCAAGATTAGATGAGAATATAGCCAAAAACTTAATGCGATCATACAACAAGTTTCTTGAGTCCGAAGCTTCTTGAAGTACTCTATGATTAAATCTAAGCCATGATAAATCTCTATTGAAGTATTTTTTATTATTTAGTTCTAACATATATAAGCACACTTAATGAATATCCCAAAGGCATTTTAACTCATCTAAATTATTGATTATTACTCTATTAAATTTGTATTGATTATCCTGTTTGGAGAGGATGAGCTACTTGATGAATTATGGAAAGAATTACAAAGAGAATAACTGTCAGAACCATTCCAACGAGAAAAGCATTATAACAAATTCTTAAGTAATGAAATTTTGCGCCTAAGGACTTTCCTAAAAAGAACAAATCTCGTGTAATGGAATTTTCAAGTATTTCATCATCACCCACAACTTGTTTAATTCCAATCTCATAATCCGCGAAATTCATTTTAAAGAAATTTCCGAAAAAGAATAGATTCGTTTTTTTATTTGGAATTTCTTCTAGATTGCTAACACCTTTCATTTTTATAGGCCGAGTAGAAAGAGTAGCATACGCCATGGAAACCGTACTTCCCAATCCTAAAACAATGATCGGTATTATAAAGAGTTTGTTTTCATAGACTTGTTGAGCCATTAATGGTAAGCCAACGGTAATTACAATGGCATTCACACTAAGCATAATATTAGCTTTATTATCAGCTATAGAACTTAAGTCTATATGGTTACGTAAAGAAGTCTTGAGTTGAGTTTGGGCGGCTTTGCTAGAAGCTAAAGTTTGTTGATGTTTTTCTGTTAATGCTTCTTTTTTCTTTTTAAGCAGTCTTTTCAAATTACGCTTTTTTCCTTTCATGTAAAGCTCAATAGCTTCATCCGTATGATAAGTATGCCTTCTAAAAAAGTCAATATTTTGGTCAGTCCAGTCGTCTTCAGAAATCTCTAAACCTTCTATATTTATTCTTTCATGCAAAAGGTCTTCATTTATTCTCATGTAATTTTCGGATGCTAATGAATTTAAATCCGCATCTCTGAGGTATTTGGAGTTTGGGTCAAAGCCATCCCATGATAATTTTGTTGCCAATATGTACTTTTTTACAGACTCAATCCTTATCGGATCAAACTCATAATCTAGCAAGAATTTTTCTGCATATTTTGCACTCACATGCTCATGGTTTTTAGGATCTGTTGCGTAGCCTATATCATGAAAAATAGCTGCCAAAACTAAATCCTCCGTGGATTTTTTTCCAATTCCTGCACTTTGGGTCAATCTAAAGATCTCTTCAGCAACCTTTTTGGAGTGAGCATAATCGTGATACCTTCTATCCACATTAGGTTTACTTTCTAAGTAACTCTTTAGATTGTTAAAACCATTGATTACTATTTCTGATTGTAGCATTAAGTGCAGTTGTAGGTTAAGTTATTATAATGTTGTTCCTAATCCGAAACTAAAGGTACTATCTTTTTGATCTGATCTTGCATATGTTACATGTAAAGTCAATGCTTCAGAATGAGGTACTATATGCATATTTATGGATTTCATTTCTTCAATATCCAAATCAGAAAAAAACTGATGAGCACGTAAGGCTTTTATAACTTCACTTTTTTCATAATCAAACTCTAAATCTCAAGATGGGGTAACACAATCAATCCCAGTTTTAAAATCTTTTTGGCCTCTTCCTCTGTACTTGGATCTAAAAGCAGGAAAAAAGCATCAAATCTTAAATGTTTCCAAGCTACAACCGAATTGGATTCTAAAGTTTTTCGAAATGCTTCTATATGATTATCCAAAATGAATTCTTCATGGATCACAGTCATATCAGCGTTCCATTTACCTGTATTGTTTTCAAAATGGCTTTTTTCAACATGAATCTCTTCCTCATATTTTTTAGCAATTTGTAAAAGATGATTCATGGGTGACATCTTATCATTTACTTGAGAAGTGATTTCTTTAAATAATACTTCTTCCAAAGATTTATACTGTTGCATAAGAGATGCATGTTTTGTCTTACAATCAATAATACATTTATCTAATATCCCATACAATTCTGCCCTTAAAACACTCAATGCCACTTTATCTGCTTTGGATATTTTCTTCTCAAGTTCCCCACGATAAACCCTCAATATTGGTAATATATTTTGTTCTCTATATTCGACTATTGCATTAACAAGTTCTTCATCTTCGCTATATTCTTCTATTATAATTTTTAAATGTTCTACCCTATCAATATTGCTATAGTCATTGAATAACTGATATAATTTAAATTCTTGATTGGAAAAAGTTTTTAAGTTTTTCTTGCTTTTCTTTTACATTGGCTTTCTGAGTTTCAGCGAAATCTATTGTTCCATTGAGAACAGCTTCTCCTTCTTTAATCTTATAATTGAGTAATATTTCTGTTAATTTTTCTGTTTTGTAATTGCTCAGGTTTAGTTTCAAAGTCCACCCATACGCTTCTTTTTCCGCGTATTTCTTCAAATGTGATTGATGAATTTGCCCATGCAAAGATTGTCCACAAATAATTATGGAAAATGCTAATACTAATATTAATCTTTTTTTTAATTTATGTAATGAGTAACTCAACCTCAAGATGGTAGGAGGTCAATTTATATGCTTGCAAAAAGCACCTAATAGCTTGTTATAATATACTGCAGAAAAAGAAACTAAAGCAATTGCAAGACTCAAAAAGAGCCTTAATACTATTTTTTAAAAGTTCACAACCCGTTGTTTTCCGAAAATTGGAGCAGATTTTTTTGTTGAAATTCCTATGATGCGATTACAAGACAATTTCCCAAATCAAAATCGAGCGATGTTTGATTTATGAATAATTGAACATTACTCCAATCTCTCCAATCTTTCCAATCTCTTCAATCTTTCCAATCTCTCCAATCTCTCCAATCTCTCCAATCTCTCCAATCTCTCCAATCTCTATCTTGAAGCAAGGATTTCTTCAATTTCAGATTCCGTATATCGTGGAGTAATATGTTGTGGACAATTCCAATCAAAAGCCTTGATATGGAAAAACATTATTCGTTCTGGTCGGTATTTATAATCTGCTAATTTCAATTTTTCAGATAGATCAGGGTTTTCTGCCATAGAAAGTACTTCCGCTTCAGCATAAACTTTTAGCCTTGCCTTTTGTGGATAATCGACAAGGATTAGCGACACCTTATTATTGGTAGTGATATTCCCAACAGAAACGTATTGCTTATTTCCTGTGAAGTCAAGAAATGCCAAAGTTTGAGGGTTCAACACTTTTAGAAAACCTTTTGGACCACCTCGGTGCTGGATATAAGGAAATTCATTTTCTCCAAAAGAAGCCATGTAAAAACTATCACGAGTTTCAATCATGCTTATTTCATTGGGTGTCAAACCATCCTTGGAAGTAAATCTTTCCATTCTTTCATAATTATTTCGACTCCCATTTTCCTTTTGTAATTCTTTAACGGCATCTGTAAAAGCCAATTTTGCATAATTCATAAATCTCCTTTTTATTTGGTGAATAGAATAACTTCTGGAGATTTACTCCAATGTTTGGGAACCTCTTCTGTCACGAGTACTTTCATTGATGAGTTTATACTTCCTAAATACTCAACAGGATTTTTATAAACTACTTTTTTAATTTTGTGATACCTGATAGCGTACCCGCACATAATACAGGGTTCGTGAGTAGAGACCAGTGTACACTCAGACATATCTACACCAATTATCTTTCTGGCATTGCGAATAGCCTCCATTTCTGCGTGGTAAGATATGTCTTGCTTGCTATGACCTGCTTCTTCAGCTTCGGCTATGATTTCATTTCCAAATAGGATAATGCAGCCAACTGGAGCATTGCCCCTTTCTTTTGCTTTTATAGCCAGTTGATCGCATTTTTCCATGTAAATTTGGAAATTGTTTGTATGCTTCATTTTTTTAAATCTCTAAAATTTGTCGAATCATCTGACTTGTAAAACCCCATTCATTGTCATACCAGGCTAAGACTTTCAACAAATCTCCATCTACTACTTTGGTCATGCCCAAATCTGCAATAGCTGCATAGGGACTTTTGATAATATCGGAAGATACAATCGGGTCGTTGGTAATGTCTAATACTTCTTTGTACCGTGCTGAAGTAGCTTCCTGAGTTAAAATTTCGTTTACTTCTTCTACAGAAGTTGGCCGTTCTGTTACAATAGTGATATCGGAAAGGGACCCTACAGCTAAGGGTACTCGTAAAGCCATACCATCAAATTTTCCTTCATACTCAGGCAATGCACGTGTGGTCGCTTTTGCAGCCCCAGTTGTGGTTGGAATTATATTATTCAAACCAGATCTTCCCATCCGGAAATTCTTTTTTGAAGGCGCATCCACGATACTATTAGAAGATGTATCAGCATGGATGGTAGTCATGATTGCTTTTTTGATACCAATTCTGCGGCCAATAATCTCAATAATAGGACTGATGTTATTAGTCGTACAACTCGCACAGGAAAAGATTTGGGTTTGCCCATCTTTACTATTGACACCATGTACTACAGTTGGAACATCGGGACTACTGGAAGGCCCTGAGAGTACCACTGTTTTTGCACCAGCCTTAATGTGTTTTTCAGCGTCATCTTTTTTAGTAAACATTCCAGTACTTTCAATGACAATGTCAATTTTCAATTTTGCCCAAGGCAATTGTTCTGGATTCCTTTCGCTGAAAAAAGGAATCTTGTTTCCATCTATGATTACTTCATTTTCTCCTACTTGAATATCATTTTGATAAGGGCCATGTACACTATCATATTTGATCAAGTAAGCGATGTTATCAATAGGGGCTATATCATTGACCGCTACTATTTCTAAACCTGGTGTATCCATGATTATTTTTAAAGAAGTACGGCCAATTCGCCCCATTCCATTAATTGCTATCCGTTTCATTTCTGTCTATTTTCTTGTTTAATAATGGTCGAATAATAAGGTATCGATTTTGAGGAGGAAGTTTTGAGTCAAGACAAGGCAAAAAACGTAGACGATGCAGCGCATCGGCGAGGCTTTTTAACGCAGAATTGGTTCGAAAATTTCCCTCATAGATCGTTAATTTATTATTTGTCCATTACTTATTAATAAATTTATAACCTCCTTTCTGATACATCAATCGGAAGGTCATTAATACTGGCAAAGCGTTTTTTCATCAATCCGTTTTCGTCAAATTCCCAGTTCTCATTTCCATATGCCCGAAACCATTGACTAGCTTCGTTTCGGTATTCATATTCAAATCTTACTGCAATTCTGTTGTCGTTGTGCGCCCAGTAGGTCTTCTTCAATTTGTAATCTAATTCGGTTTCCCATTTGCCTAACAAAAAAGAAACGATTTTTGCTCTGCCATTGATAAATGTGGAACGGTTTCGCCATTCTGAATCTTCAGAATATGCCAAGGAAATTCGTTCTGAGTCTTTTGAATTCCAAGCATCTTCTGCCGCTTGAATTTTTTGCTTTGCTGTTTCCTCTGTAAATGGAGGTATTGGATGTTTTTTTTCCATGAGTTTAAAGTTTTGTTGTTGTAATGAACTACCTCGATGCAAGCATACGAGGTATCGCAAGATGCACTTTACAGTAATGCTTTTTTGTTAATTTGATAATCTTTATTTCAATCTATTCTTCGCCTCGCTGGCTAGGCCTTCTATTTTTTCTTGATAAAAAACAGAAGCAAAAAAATCAAGACTGGCTAATACCTGCCCTGCAATGCCGCTCCCTCTGCCCACATACCCAGTCATGGCTATGCTTCTTTTTATTCGGATTTAACCCCAAACTAAAATGCCAACAAAACAGAAAAGACAAACTAAAATGCTCCAGCATCACACCCACTAATGCTTCAATTGAAGTTACTTTTTCGATGCAAGCATCGGGGAATTAAACCCCAAGAGATTAAAATTGATAAAAACCGAAACTAATCTTTAAGCAATTGCCATTTCTTCAACATATTCTATTCTGTAAAAGATAGGACAATTTTTCCTAAGCATAGCACTCACTCCACAATATTTTTCTTGAGAAAGCAGAACAGATTTTTCTATTTTTTCTTTGTTCAAATCTTCTCCAAAAAAGCGATAAATCAATCTAATCTCAGAATAAACTTTTGGGTGTTCGCTTGTCAATTCTGCTTCAATATCCATTTCAAATCCTGAAATATTAACGCGCATTTTTTTCAATAGGGATACGACATCCATTCCTGTACATCCTGCTAATGAAGACAATAATAATTTCTTAGGACTTGGTCCTGAATCTTCTCCAATCGAACCACCAGTATCTATTCTGATTGTGTGAGTATCAATTTGGCTATCGAAAGCCATTTTGCCTCTCCAAATGGTATTAACTGTGTGTAACATATTGTTTAGTTTTTATAATAATACTATTCATCAATTAACTAATTTGAAACTTTTGGATTTAGTTTTTTCTGTAATAAAATAAGATCACATGTTGGATTTTAAGTTGGAAGGCAAACTAGATTTCACCTCTCAACTTATCCTTTATATAGATTATACTTATTCTTCCAACCGACTTTCAGCTTTTGCTCTCTTGATAGCACCAACCAATTCTTCAGTCGTATAAACATGACTCGAAATGAATCTAAAATTAGTCTGTGCTGCTTGATTTCCATCAAGACCTGGAATGATGGCTGAGGCCGTTGCGTCACCTACAATTGCCACTTCAAATCCGTCTTCCAACAGTTCTCGCATATGCGATTCTACGCATAGATTACCAGACATACCAGCTAAGATTACCTTATCAATTTTCTGTTTTCTCAATTGTAAACTCAAGTCATTTTGCTCTGGTCCATATACCTTATGAGGACTAGAAACCGTCACATAATCTTGAGTTATATATGGTTTGTAAATTTCCAACCAGTCTGCTCCCGAACCTTCAAAACCATCTTTATTCAATTGATCGCCTCTATCAAACATGCCCATAGCATGCATCGCGGTTTCCAGGGCTCCTTCAAATTTCCAGTTGTGGTCATGTTTGTAATAATAGTGCGGCGAAACGAAAACAGGGATTCCATTTTCCTTTCCAAGCTTAAACAAGGTTTCCAAATTTGCAACTGTACCATTGGTTTTCACACTTTCGCCTACAAGTCCCCATGTTACTCCATCAGGACTTAAAAAATCGTTTTGAGGGTCAGTAATAACGATGGCTGTTGTGTTATCTATTACAAAACCAGGGTCAGGTAATTGAGCTATTGCAAATTGAGTAGTAAAAATGGCAATTGCCAACAAGATGATATTCTTAATATTTTTCATTTTAATAAATTTTAATAGTTATTTAATGAGTTGAAATGATTTGATTTATTGGCCAATCTTTCCAATTTCTTCAATCTTTCCAATCTCTTCAATCTCTTCAATACGTTCTTATTTGATGCCTTGTTTTTTCAAAAATTGTCGAATATAATTGGCTATTTCAACTCCTTTTTCTTCTAATGCAAAATGCCCAGTATCTAGAAGGTGAGTTTCAACATTCTTTAGATCTCGTTTGTATGGGTAAGCACCTTCTGCTGGGAATATATAATCATTTTTTCCCCAGACAATTAAGGTTGGTGGTTGATGCTTTCTAAAATATGCTTGCCATTCAGGATACAATGGAACATTTGTTCGGTAATCATAAAACATGGCTAATTGAATTTTATCATTGCCTGTTCTTTCTAAATGTCTTAAATCAATTTCCCAATTATCAGGACTAATCATTTTGGGATTCTGAACGCCATTTGTATATTGCCATTTTAATCCTTCTGGCGCATGAAACCCTTCCAGAGCTTTCCCATTTTCTATTGTGTAATCATTCCAATATTTTTTAATCGGAATCCAAAAGTCACGTAGGCCTTCATCATAGGCATTCCCATTTTGGATAATCAAAGACTCTATCCGCTCAGGATATTTGGCTGCAATTCTGAATCCTATCGGTGCGCCATAATCCATGAGGTAAATGCTGTACTTTTTGATTTCAAGTTTTTCTATTAGACCCTCAACTATCAAAGCCATATTATCGAAAGTATAGTCAAATGAATCAATTGAAGGTTGTTCACTTTTACCATATCCCGGATAATCAGGTGCAATCAAATGATATTTGTCAGACAAATCTTCTATCAGATTTCTGAACATATGTGAGGATGTAGGATATCCATGAAGTAATAGTATTGTTGGTGCATCTTTGGAGCCTGCTTCCCGGTAAAAAATATCCACACCATTTACCTCAACAGTTTCATATTGAGTTTGGTAGAATACTCGATCTTCTTCTGTTTTCGATTCTATATATTCTTCCATTTTAGCGACTTGATCCACTGAATTTTGATTGTCAGAATAAGTTGAACTGGATAATTGAGCCATTATAGATGAAGAATCTAAAGCGGCTAATGATAACATGAGTAAAAATTTGGCGTATTTCATTTTAAGTATATGTTTTAGTAAAAAATTTATTTTTAATTGCTAATACCTATACAATTGGCGTGCCAAACTCAAAATAGTGATGTAACTACCTGAATAACAAATTGATATAATTTTTATAATAAATATATGAATTATTTCAATTGCCAACATATTGGCAATATGACAATATATTGGCGAGCCACTAAGGCCGCTGAATATTCAACTTCTTCATTCTTGCTTCTAAAGTAGTCCTATTAATACCAAGCAATTTTGCTGCTCCTTTTTGACCACTAACTCTCCAGGTGGTAAACTCCAAAGTTTTTAGAATGTAAGCACGTTCATTTTCTTCCAGAGTAGTTATTTTCTGCTTTTTAGTATTCCCAAAAATCTTTGGTAATGAATCTCCCAAATCCAGTTTATTCCCTTTACTAATTATGACTGCTCGTTCAATCACATTCTCCAATTCGCGAACATTCCCAGCCCATGAGTAATTCATCAAATCGTCCATTACCTTTTTTGTGACGATTCCTACCTTTTTACCAAACCGTTTTTCAAATTTTGATAAAAAGTGATTAACCAATAAGGGTATGTCCTCTATTCTCTCTCGAAGAGGAGGCACATTAACAGGAAAAACATTCAGACGATAATATAGATCTTCCCTAAAGTTTCCATCTTCTATTTCTTTCTGAAGGTCCCGGTTTGTTGCAGTTATGACTCGGACATTTACCTTATGGGTTTGAGAACTGCCCAATCGTTCGAATTCTCCTTCCTGTAGAACCCGTAGTAGTTTGGATTGTAGTTCGATTGGAATCTCTCCTATTTCGTCCAAAAAAATAGTTCCTTCATTTGCCAGCTCGAATCGACCGATTCTTTGATTTAAAGCACCTGTAAAAGCTCCTTTTTCATGACCGAACAATTCACTTTCAATCAAATTTGCTGGAAGGGCTGCACAGTTCACCTTTACCAAAGGCCGATTCTTTCGTTTACTTAGATTATGAGTAGCACGAGCAATCAATTCTTTCCCTGTTCCGGATTCTCCTGTTATCAAAACAGTGGCATCAGTTGGTGCTACTTGCTCGACTTGCGCTAAAACTTTTTTAAATTTTTTACTATTGCTTATTATTTCATCGAAGCTGTGAGACAATTTAATTTCATGTTGGAGATATTCATTTTCTTTTTCGAGACGAGTCTTTAATTGTTCAACTTCTGAAAGTGCCTGTTGTAATTGGAAATTATTAGTTTTTAATTTTTGCTCGTCATCTTTCCGTTGACTTATGTCCTTAAACACTACAACTGCCCCTAACAGTATTCCATCATCTGTTTTGATAGGCGTACTAGTGTATTCTACAGGGAAAGAAGAGCCATCTTTTCGCCAGAATATTTCGGTATCTTCTGTATGTACTTTTCCATCTTTAAAAGCCGCATAAATTGGACATTCCTTTGCTGGATAATGACTACCATCTGGTCTGGTATGATGAAGGATATCATGTTGCGATTTACCCATCAAGTCCTCCAATTCCCAGCCAATCATTTCTGCCGCAGCTTTATTGACAAAGGTAGTATGCCCCTTACTATCCAAGCCATAAATCCCTTCGCCAGCGGATTGCAAGATCAATTCATAATGTTTTTGCAATTGCTCCAATTGGCTTTTGACCTTTTGTAGTTGGGTTGACGGCTGTTTCTTCATTTAATATTTAGTTTTTATTGGTTGTAACAATGGTTCATATTTGCCGAGTGTGACTGTTTACGAAGCATTATAACATATACACCACATTTTTTTCATTTTCTTTTCCTCGTCACGATAAAATATTCAGGCAACTTAGATATTCTTTCAGACTTAATCATCTCAAATTTTCCATTTTTTATTAAATTTTCCAACTCAACCTTTTTGTAAAATTTCATTTTTGGTACTATTCCTATTTTTGTAAGTAATAACATTAAATATCTTATTAAGCTTCTTTTCTCATTCATGCATGCAGTTGAAGAAATAAAAATTCCGTTTGGCTTTAATAATGCATTAATTCTTTCCATATGACTTGGTAAATCCGAAATGTAATGCAAGACATTAAAAGCCAATATCACATCAAATGTATTCTCCTTGAAACGTTCATCAAATATTGTTGTTTGCATATAATTTATATTACCTATTGAGTTCACTTCAGCTTGTTTTTTAGCAAATTCTAACATGCCTGATGAAATATCAATTGCATCAATAGCTTTTGTTAATTTGGCAAGCTTGTTTGTAATCGCTCCTGAACCACATCCAAAGTCTAATAAGTAATTATCTTTTTCTAAAAATTCTTTGCTTGATTCAATAATCTTAGATGCTGTTTGATTAGGTTCTGGTTTCGATTTACTTGATACCCTATCGAAAAATATTTCAGATTTATTCATTTAGTGTTTCTTGACTTTTCGTTTTTTAATGTGTGGTAATGGGCAGTATATGGAGTGGACGTAGCGACGATAAGTGTATATTATATAATTTGTTGAACTAAACACCTATCGGTGTAGCCTCTACAAACCAAAATTGATAAAAGATTAGCCATATAAATACTATTTATGCTAAATCAAATTTACAAGCCAAATCCAAAACAGCCTTGGTACAGGCTTCAAAAGTACTAAATACTGATGTATTAAAATCCGTGTGTAAAATTGCACAAAATTGAATTTACTTTTTGCATTGTCATCCCGACCAAAGCGGAGTGATCGACTATGTATAAAAGTAATATGGTTTACACACACTATTCATTGATGATGTTACCAAGTTTTGTAAGTATTCAGGATAATTCTTTCATATCTTCTTTCCCTATTTCTTTTTCCCAGTTTTCTTCTATTTGCATAATAATTTCCCAGGTTCTGTTAATTCTGTCTTCTCCTTTTGTGGTAAGCGAAAACAAAACGGCTCTTTTATCCAGCTAATCTTTTCGTTTCTTAACATATTCCATTTAGGTGCATTTCAAATTGACGCATTTTACTATTTGATATTCAAAAGGAAATTTATTGAAGGAAATTTAAGAAGTTAACATCATAAGACGATTTAGCGGTTCTGCGATTTAGCGATTCTGCAAAAAGTCATTTAGGACAATTTAGAATAGAATTAATAAAACGTCATTTTGAAATGCACCCTTCCATTTCCTCTAGATTGTTTAATAAAAATTTAGCATGTTGTTTAGAAGTATTGCTAAATTTTGCAATTTCACCCAATTTTCTTTCCCCCATTCTTATACATTGGAAAATAGAACTGTACATGGTGTTTGTTGCATCATACCCATCTAATTTTAATTGAGCGTAGAGAATATTCATAAGCTCTAAGTACGGAGTTCTAATTAGTAATCCAATATGTTGCTTATATTTCATTGTGTATTAATAGTAAAATATCTTTACTACTTCCTTAAATCCGCAAGCGAAAACAAATAAAAAACGGGAAGTCCAGTAAAAATAAAGCTTACCAAACTTTCCCGATTGAAAGTTTTTCACTTAATTGAGTGAAAAATATCGTTGCAGATGAAAGTTAC
>Ga0256847_1000011_pt1 | contig 132642 bp, 113 predicted proteins | sample TeddybearmetaG_FD_189099 | JGI IMG/M metagenome (GOLD analysis project Ga0256847, IMG submission 189099) | Hydrothermal vent microbial communities from East Pacific Rise, Pacific Ocean - Teddybear | ecosystem: Environmental > Aquatic > Marine > Hydrothermal vents | place: Pacific Ocean: East... | reverse complement strand
AAGCTTTATTTTTTATCGAAGGAATGGCTTCAAATTCCTTGTCTCCTGAAATAGTTTGTGGCATTATCGTATTCTATAGATTCTCCTTAAAAACAAAGGTAGTAAATACCATAGGTAAACAAAAAAAATACTGTTATTTTTGTTCGGATGAAATCGGCCCTTACAATTACATTTTTAGGAACGGGAACCTCTCAAGGAATTCCCATTATTGGAAGCGATCATCCGGTTTGTTTAAGTGCCAATAAGAAGGATAAGCGCCTCCGGGTTTCGGTACTTTTGGAATGGGAAAATACAACAGTCGTAATTGACTGCGGACCCGATTTTAGATATCAAATGCTGCGTGAAAATGTGAAGAAATTGGATGCAGTTTTGCTTACGCACGAACATAGCGATCATGTGGCTGGCATCGATGACATTAGACCCTTTTGTTATATTAATGGGCCGTTACCGTTTTATGCACATCCTAGAGTTTTTGAATCCCTGTATAGACGGTACGATTATGTTTTTAAAACCGAAGATAAATATCCTGGAGCACCAACGATAAGAGAGGAAGTTATTTCAAAAGAGAAGTCTTTTTTTCTCTTCGGAAAAGAGGTCGTTCCTATTGAAGCAATGCACGCCAATTTACCCGTACTTGGTTTTCGAATTGATGGATTTACCTATCTAACGGATGTCAAGACCATTTCCGACGCTGAAATTGAGAAAATCAAAGGAACTGAAGTACTCGTCCTTAATGTTCTTAGAGAAGAACCACACTTTTCTCATTTGAATGTGGAAGAAGCCCTAGCAATTATTGAGAATGTAAAGCCTAAGACCACCTATTTTACACATATTAGCCATCATATGGGTTTTCATGACGAAGCGGAGGCAAAACTTCCTGAGAATGTCCATTTGGCATATGATACATTGAAAATTACCGTTTAACATAACATCCAACTTGCTTACCATTTTAAAATAAAAAAAAATGAAGTCAAAAATATTTATGTACCTGTTCTTCTTTGCAACCTTGCTCATTATCTTTATGTATATGAATCAGAAGGCGATTTATGACTCTCAAGAGAAGGCCATTATTTCCCTCACAAAAGAGGTCAAGAAGCAAAATGACTCGATTGTGAGCTTACAAGACAAGGTTGCAGATTTGAATTACTTTACCTTACAGGGGAATGAAAATGCAATGACCTATTTAGAGCGCTTGGGAATGGAATCTAAAACGGTCGAAACCCAAGTTTCCGAATCCATCTATGATTTGAACCTGATTAAAGGCGGTAATCCTCTTATTCCTTTGGAGGGACAAGGTGAAATGCGCATCAATAAACTGAGATTTTTAAACCACCGATGGATTCAAGCCGATTTTACGGATGGTACTTTTTGGGGAGAAATGATTGTTGAGTATTTCTATGATGAAAACAACGAACTACAATTAACACCTGTCTCCTCTGTATTATTCCCCAATTAACAGTCGTCAATTACATTCACTTAAAGTTCAACTTTAGCCAACCACTCCTTGAATTCATGAAAATTTTGGGGGGCGACTCCATGGCCTACTGGAAATTCAGAATACTGGCATTCAATCTGTAGGTTTTTTAAGAACGGTTTGGTCTTTCTCGCCCAATCTACTGGTAACACCTGATCTACACTACCATGAGAGCTATAAATATTGAGGTGGCTGAAGTCATTTTCGGCATAGCCTTCCTTTAGAATGGCTTCATTAATATAACCACTCAAGCCAATAATATTTTTGATTTTTTCAGGATAACTCAAACCTACCGCGAAACTTAGAATGGTTCCTTGACTAAAACCAAGGAGTGAAACCCGTTGTGGATCCAGATCGTAGGCGGCAACAATTTCATCGATGCAGGTGGCAATTAAATCTCTAGATTGAATGGCCTGTTCATCATCACTAAACTTGCCATCATTAGCGTCAAAGTAAATATTATACCATGCATTTCCATAGGGTTGTATCGCAATGGGAGCCTTGAGTGAGACGATAGCGTAAGCGGGATTCAATTCCGAAGCAAAGGAAAAAAGGTCGTTTTCATCGCTACCATAGCCATGTAACATGATAATAACAGGTGGTTTTTCTGAAGTAAGGTTGGAAGCCCTATAATTATGATCCAATGAGAGTTGTGGCATAGGTCTAAAATAAAATATGCCGCAAGGTACTATCCCTGCGGCATATTTAAAAAATTGTATTTGTAATTTATCCGATTCCTTTGAACCATTGTTGAAATTGTTCTCCTAAAACGGGTACTGGTTTTTTCTCACCTTGTACGGCTCCAATGAAACCTAGTAACCAGAAAGCGAATACCACCAATTGAACAATCCATCCAAGAATGGCGCTACCAATAACAAGGGCTAGAATGAAGTTTAAAATATATAATGCAAATCCAACGATTATAATTCCTAACATTTGGCGTAAGTGAAAAGCACCATGTTCGGTTTTGTTGTTACCATGCATCACATAGGCAATAATCCAACCAATAAGAGTTAAATAAGCAATAATACCTATGGTCTTACTGTTGTCTGGAGTAGTTTCTGACATATTAAATTTATTTTAGGTTAGTGATTTAATTGATTAAAGATAAACTTTCTAATTCAAAAAAGTAAACCAAGCCTGAAATTTCTCGCTTAAAAACGGAATCCCTTGCTTTTTATTTAGCAGTGCAAAGAGAAACGAAATAGCCCATAATAGCACCGTAGTCCAGTAAATATAAACCCCTACAGCATAGCCCTGTGCTGCCACGGCAATGAACAATAACACGACCAATCCAAACATATTTTTAATATGCCAGGTGGCAAATTCGTGCCGATCGTCCTTATTCATAAAATAGGCGATAAGCAAGCCGACAAAGGTGAGGTAGGCGACGATGGCCTTAGTTTTTCCCGAAGGGTTACGCATGGAGCATTAATTGTTTGTTATTATAAATTCCGTATACATTTCCTTGCATTTCATGTCCTAAAAGGGCCGCGTTTTTAGAGGTAGAAAGAATGCTCTCCTCTGTAAAAATCCACTCTGCTTCTGGTGTAAAGAGCGTAAGGTTGGCAGTTTCACCTTCTAAGATTGGGTTTTCTTGAACTCCAAATGCTTTTTTAAGGCCTGTTAAGCCCTCGATTGCAGTTTCTAGTTCCGTTACGCTCAATAAGGCTCCAAAACAGCTTTCCAAGCCGATACTGCCAAAGTGGGCGTGATCAAATTCTGTTCTTTTATTTTCAACATCTATGGGGTCGTGATCACTAGTAACTCCATCAATGATCCCATCCTTAAGACCTTTTAGCAAGGCTTTAACGTCCTTTTTGGTCCGCAGGGGTGGTAGTAATTTATAATAGGTGTCGAAGCTCTCTAAAACATCGTCTGTTAAACACAGGTTATTGATAGAGACACTACAACTTACAGCAAGTCCCTTCTTTTTAGCCTCCTTAATGAGTCGAACACTTTTCTCAGTAGATATCGTCGGGATGTGTAAACGACCTCCTGTATATTCTAGGAGATACAGATCGCGTGTAATTTGTAATTCTTCCGACAGGGCGGGAATTCCTTTGAGACCAAGTCTAGTACTGTTTTCTTCCTCATTGACCACTCCGTTTTTTGCGACCGAAGTATCAAAAGGAAAGGATTGTACCAGTCCATTGAAGTGCTGCGCATATTGCAAGGCGATTTTCAGCATATTCGCATTGGCAATTGGTTTTTTATGATCGTAAAATGAGATGCAGCCCTCATTGTGCATGTCGAATAGTTCGGCAAGATCTCCTCCTGCGCTTTCCAAGGTTAAAGCTCCCACAGGTAAAAGCGTGACGGCATGTCCATATGCCTTCGATTTTAAAAACTTTACATGTGATTTCGATTGGGTTACTGGCTGGGTATTGGAGTTAACTCCAACCGCGGTAAACCCACTCATGGCTGCTATATTAAGTCCATCATCCAAATTACCTCTTTCTTCATAACCTGGCTCGCCAAAGGACGTACTCGGGTCAAACCAGCCTTGAGAGATGTGAAGATTTTTTAGGTGAATCGTTTTCGCACTGGCATCGGAAATAGTGGCCGCAATTTTTTTAATAATTCCTTTGTCAATGAGAACATCCCGCTTTTTACCGTGGTGTTTGCTCGCCGGATCAATAATGGTGGCCGATTTTAAGAGTGTTTTCATTTATAGAATTTTAAAATAAGCATTTCAAGTAGTAGGAATAGCACTGCAAAAATAACAAACCATTTCCAAAATGAATGTATCAAGTTATCTTCAGTTATCGAATCAAATAGTGCCTCTACGGAATTATAAACACTAACGCCCTCCCAAGTTTCGGGATCTGCATACTGCATGGTGCTTTCCGTTCGTGGGTAGTTATAACTGATGTTCTCAATAAAGGTGGTTTCCTTCTCAACACTATAGTTTCCTGATTTCGATGGTTCGTCTAAAGTTGTAATGACCACGCTATTCGCTTTGGTTTGTTGTAATGGTATAAAGCTATTGACGCTATCTTTAAGCGTTAAAATGTCGTCCTGGGTTAATTTTACTGGGATGGCATAACTATTTTGCGTTCCAATATGATAGTATAAATCGGGCAAGGGCAAACTTTGCTGCGCCATATTGATCAGGGAGGGAACAATAAGCGGGGAGAAGGTGAAATTAGAATTTTGATTGGAGATGGAGGCTGTCATTAAGAAATTCTTGCCTTGTTGCACTAAAAAGGGCTTCCCATCCTCAAATTCCAAAACTTCTGTTGCATTCGTGCTAGTCCCGTAAAATGAATTTACTTTTGGATATTGGAAGTTAGTCACTTGTTTTTCGAATACATTGCTGTAAAGCGGGTGCGAAAAATTGATTTTAGTAATCTTCTTTTCTTGTCGAACACTAGCGCTTAGGTTTCCTATTTGTAGCCCGTTTAATAAGGTGTTATATGATGAAACTGAAGCGTCCTCAGCAGGAATGATAAGCAAACTTCCGCCAGCATCACTAAAGGCTTTTAGCGAATTTACCAGAGATATTGGAAGGTTTTTAACTTCGTTAAGTACTATAAAGTTCTGGGAGGGGATATCATTATAATTGAGATTACTAAAGCCTTGTTGGGTGTAATTGTATTCAGGCTGGTCAAACAGACGTTGTAAATAGCCAGCATCTCCTTCATTAATGCTCAATACTTTGATCTTTTTAGGCGCATTGATACTGAAAAATAACGAATTGTCAAAAAGTAGGTCAGGATCCGCTATTCGAAGCTCTCCCTTAAATCCTGTGCCATTTTCAATGGTAAAGGTTAGCGTGTTTTTATTGGATTCTGAAAAGTCTACAGCCGTCTTAGCAATGAGCGAACCGTCATTAAATAAAGAGATGGGCGTATTTTTAGGCACTTCTCCTTGGGCAGACACCACAACATTTAATAAGGTAGTTCCCGAATTTTTGGACTGTATGTAAGCCGAATCAATGGTGATGTTGTTTTTGGTAACCGGAGTTAATGCAACAGCATCGACCGTAAGTTGATCATCTACGGTTGGAAAAACACCATTTTGCTGAAAGTCGGAAATCAGGACCACCCTTTTCTTGGCCGATTCACTTTTTGAGAAAAGCTGATTTGCCTTCAGCAGTACCTCGTCCAAAGACAATTGTTTATGCGTATAATTTATAGATAGCACTTCATTTTTGAAATCTGTCTGACTCACATTTTTATTGGTTTCAGTGTTACTAAACCAACTTATCTTTTCAGTTCCACTAGCATTATCATAGAGTTGTTGCAAGGCTCTTTGCAGCAAGGGTCCATTCGGCCCTTTGGCCTGCATACTATGGGAGTTATCCACATAGAGTATGGTTTCTTTTTCAGTGTTTAAAGCAGTTTTTGAAGCCATATATGGTTGTGCAAAGGCCAAAATTATACAGGTCAGCGCAAGTAAACGTAATAGGAGGGTTAACCATTTTTTGAGCTGTGAACTTTTACGGGTTTGTATCGTTACCTTTTTAAGAAAAGCGACATTCGTAAAATCTACCTTTTGAAACCGTCGAAGCTGAAAAAGGTGAATAATAATAGGAATGAGAAGAAGAAATAGTGCGTAAAGAAGTTCTGGGTGTTTAAACTGCATTCCTTTTTAAGTTGGGCCAAAGATATAAAATGGATTTAAATATACCCGTTCTTTTTTCAGAGGCTTGTTAATTTCGCGCTAATTTTATTTGAAGCAAGGAAAATTAGACGAATCAAGGGACAAAATTGTATGTTTCAGAAGTAAAACCGTAATAAGGCATGCGGCGTGAGATCAAGCGAAGTTTGAATAAATTCCTCCGACATATTGTTATTATTAACCCGGTAGTAATTGCTCAACTCATTTTGCTCATCTAAGACATTCCAAACGGAGACTCCAAGGTTGCCCTTTGCTTTTCCAACCTTAAATTCATATAAGACAGAGGCATCTAAGCGCAGGTAATCTGTCAAACGGTCCGAATTAGTGGATTGATAATTTAGAAGGCCGTTCACAACTTCATTTCCTGGAACAGGACGGGTAGTCGGTTTCCCAGTATACCAATTGAGTCCTGCAGCAATCTTTACACCTTTATAACGATAGGTACTCCCAAAAGTAATGGCCTGAGTGATGTCTAAATTACTGGGGAACACTTTTTCTCGTAATGCGTCAAACAGATATTCATTATTCATATAGGAGTAGCTCAACCAGAGATTAACATTCTGGAATCGTTTGCGTACTAATACATCGACACCAGTCACTTGATAGCTCCCATCGGTTTTGGTAAATTCATATTGATTTTGAAACCCCTGACTTTGTGTGGTAATCCCATCTACGTTTTTATAGTACCCTTCTGCACTTAAAAGCCATCCTTTTTTGCTGAAATTAAACCCAATAGAAGCTTGCTTACTTTCAATAACCGGAATGTCTGTATCGTTAGATAGTTGCCAACGACGTTTTTCAATTCCAAGAAAATCATTTTGAAAATTAATGACTTGAGAGGTGATTTGATGCTTGAATTCGCCTGAGACTTCAAAGTTAAAGTATTCCGCGAAGTTTTGATTAAAGCTTAGACGGGGCTGGTACAAGTGCTTACTAAATTTATCAAGGTAATTATAACGAAAACCAATATTCAAATGGGTGCGCCCGTCCTTGGATTTTAAATCGGCTTGCATAAAAGGACTGTGCGTTCGAACTACTTCAGAAATTAAAGTTCGGACCAAAGGGACATCAACATCGTCTAAGTTAGTTACTTCTGTCTCTAAAAACTGATACCCTAGGTGCCCAATAAATTGATCATTAAAACGATAGCTAGATTTGAGACGTGCACCTGTTTCTGAAACGATATTCTCCTGTAAAAAACGTTGTGACTTGAGCAAATTTGCATTGATGGCTCTCAAGGTGTAATCTGTCTCATAAATATGAAACGAGGTTTGAAAATCATCATTCCAATTACGTTCATAGTATATTCCTCCCGCGATGCTATTTTGGCTTACACTACTTTGTTTTGAGGTTTCTTCGGAATTTATGACCGTGTTTTCATCAAATATCAGCTCGTTATCAATATTGATAAAGTTAAATCGGATTTTGTCCTTCTCACTAAGGCGAAAGTTCCATCGTAAGGAAGTGTCGTAAAAATCGAATTTTTCATTTGAATTTTTGATAGATTCAGTATTGGTTTGTACTTCAGTTCCTTGGGAAATACGATTGAAATAGGCCTCGTAGGTCGGAGTGATGACGAAATCGCTTAAGGACTTCCGAGCCGCGACCTGCAAGGAAGAGTTTTTTCCGATAGGCAAATCGATAAAACCATTCGCATCCACCAAACTCACGCCCAAATTACCCTTTAATTTGGTATTGATACTTTCATCAGTTGCCATGGCTATGGTTCCTGAGACACCATCCGAATAGTCTGCACTCGTACCATTCTTCTTCAGAGAAACCTTTTGTGTAATTTGAGGGTTGAATACAGAAATGAGGCCAAAAAAGTGGCCCGATTGATACATTTTAATATCATCCCAAAGTATTAGATTTTGATCGTGACTACCTCCTCGAATATTAATGTTGGAAACGGTCTCGTTAATACTTTGCACACCAGGAAATGCCTGTATGGCCTGTAATACGTCGGTTTCAATAAGTCCAGGTAAAAGATTGAATTTTTTGAAGTCAATTTCCAAATCACCAGTGTTAATTTTACTAATCCCTTCTACGAGATAATTGGATAGAACTACTTGTGACAGGGATTCTTGCTGCGCCATCATAAATAAAGGGGAACAACGACTTCTATTAAAAAACTGAACGGATCTGTGCACAGTGCGATAGCCCAAATACCGTATAACGATCTGTTCATTTTCATTATTCACTTCCAATTCGAAATAACCATTTCCATCGCTTATAGCCGATTTATTACGCCCTTGAACTGTAGCTGCAACTAACGGTTCTTGTGTGTCTTTGTCCAGTAGATAACCACATAGCATGCGATTACTTTTATGCAGTATGGTGACAAAATTATCATCCACAATATGAATAGATAATCCTGTAACTTCCCGAAGATATTCAAGACTTTCTTCGGAAGTTAAGGCAGCGGAAGGTGGGGCTACTATAATAGCATCCACAGTTTCCTCTAAATAATTGAATTTATAACCAAAACGCTCCTCTAAGGTTTCTAGGACCTGAGTCAATGGCACTTCAGTATTGGCATCTTGAGCGAAAAGTGATGTGCCGCCAAGTTGCAGTAGTATAAAAAGATAGAACAGCTGTTTAACGCCCACTTGGTTTTAGTCTCACTTTATTTGATGTTTCCATAATATAGGTTAATTCCAATGGTTCTGTGATCGATTTCAGGGCGTTATCGAGATTATTGTGTACAAAACCTCCGGAAAATAACCGGGTTGCATTTTCGACATTGTAAGTAATCGAAATATTGTATTGCCTTTCCAATTCGGCAATGACCTCACTAAAAGGAACCGACCTAAAGTCACTCACATCTTTGGTCCATTGCGGAATTTGGTATGAAGTTGTATTGAAAGTTATATCATTACCATAAAGTCTAAAAGTATCTCCAGCTAAAAGCTCTTTTGTAGTATTTTCAACGACTACTTTTACGATACCTTCGTAGCACTTAACTTCGAAGTAATTGGAGCGCTGCTTCACATTGAATTGAGTTCCAACGACGGTCACCGTTCCTTCTTCCGTAATTACATCAAAAACTTCACCTTTAGCTACTTTAAAAAAGGCTTCTCCATTTAAATGTACCTCTCTAGAACGGCTCCAACCTTTCTTTTTATAACTAATTTCAGTCAAGGCATTCAAAGTGACCATGGAAGCATCGGGAAGTTCAACAGTAGTGCTTTGTGACGCTAGGGTTTTAACATGGGTCAAATTATTGGCAAACAAAAGAAAATAAATTCCAATTCCAACAACGAAAGCTCCTGCAAGACGTAAGAGCGGTCGCATCCAATTCATTTTTCGAACTGTGACCTCCTTCTTAAGACGTGTTTCTAATTTTTCAAAGCTGTCTGGCTTAGAAAAGTGAGAAGCCTTGAAATAGGCTGCATTTTCTATAATATCGGTATGTAGGGCATTGTCTTCCAGCAACTCGAACGCTTTTAATTCGTCTTCGGTTAAATCGTTGGTCAGCCATTTTTTGATTAAGTATTCTTTTTCCATACTTTCATTTCTTATACATAGAACAATCAAGATCCTAAATCTCCTGACTATTTTATCCTAAATCCTTTAATTTCCGATTTCAATTTGTCAAAGGCACTGTAAATTCGGTATTCTACGACCTTTTGAGTCACTCCCAGTAATTCTGCGATTTCACTGTGCTTTTTCCCTTCAATCTTACTCAAGGAGAAGGCTACTCTTTGTTCTTCAGTTAAATTGCTCAGTGCCTTTTCGTATTGTTGAAGAAACTGTTCCTTCTCTAAAAGAAACTCTGGGTTTTCATTCGTGTGCTCTGTAGGCCTTATTTTTTGATGTTGCAACACTACCTTCTGGTGCTTAATTTCATTCAGGGTTAAATTGTTCGCAACGGTAAACAAAAAAGACTTAGCAGAACTCTGCGTTACCTTTTTACAATGCTCCCATAATTTGATAAATGCATCTTGGGTTTTATCACCAGGGTTGAATTGAGTCCCATACTTATAATAAAGAAAGTTATGAACGTCCTCTGAGTACTTTTCGTAAATCTGCGAGAAGATCGTTTTGTCGCAAATATCTTTGTATAAATCTTTAGACACTTAATTTGAGTTTAGCTGGGATTAAAGTTATAAATAAAAACTTAATTTTTTTTCAGGAGATTTCCATTTTGAATTGTTTTAGTAACATAGAAGAAAAATTAACCTATAAAAGAACCCTTATGAAACCTATTCTAAAAAACCTCGGACTACTTATGATTGTCTCCTTACTACTATTCTCTTGTAGAACGGAGGACATGGAAATTGTTGAACCAACTATAGAAGATGCTTTCGGCGTCAATTCGACCATAGCTAACCTGTTAAAACGTACAGCAACCAACGATGGTTCCCACGATAACATTCTAGATGGCGCTAGTTGTTTCGATATTAAACTTCCCATTACAGTAATTGCCAACGGGATTGAAGTCGTAATAGAAGATGAAGACGATATCGATATTGTAGAAGATATTTTCGATGAATTTTCCGATGACACCGACACCTTAGAAATTATTTTTCCAATCACTGTTATATTAGATGATTATACAGAAGTAGTGATTAATAGTCAAGCGGAACTTAACGCTTTGGCCATCCAATGCCCTGACGATACTGACGATGATGATATAGAATGTATCGACATTCAATACCCAATTACAGCGTCTATCTTCAACGAGAATAACGAATTAATTGATACTGTCGTCATTAATAGTGACGAGGAATTGTTCGATTTCTTGGATGACATTGATGAAGGTACTATTGTCACCTTCGACTTTCCTTTTACCGTCATTCTTTGGGATGGAACTACTGTGGAAATAAATAACTTTGTGGAACTACAAAGTGTGATTGAAAGCGCTATCGATCAATGTGATGAGGACGATAACAACGATCCAAATGACGATGACTGTAACGACTGCACCACACAACAACTAGAGGATGTTTTAACTGGTTGTGACAATTGGATGGTGGACAAACTGGAACGAAATGATGAAGATTTGGAGGACGTGTATGTAGGATATCTATTCAGCTTTGAAACCAATGGAACCTTAACTGTTAATAATGGAAGTGACTCCTTTAGTGGGACTTGGGAAAGTGCTGGCGAAGGAAATGGTATCACAGTGACTATTAATATTCCAAACTTACCTGACTTCAATGATGCTTGGAACTTACATGAGATTGAACAACAAACGGGAGAGTCCAAAGTGGACCTACGCCTTGGAGACGATAGATTACGTTTTGAAAGTGATTGTATCTCTGGAGGTGGAGGAGGTGTAAACGACACCGAACTAGTGGCAGCCCTAACTAATGGAGACTGGTATGTTACTTATTTCTTTGATGATGAGGACGAGACGGCCGACTTCGCCGATTATGTTTTCAACTATGCTACCGATGGTACGGCTACAGCGACTAATTCTGGAGGGCCAACGAATGGAATATGGTTCACTTCAGCAGGAGACGAGACGGAGCTAGAACTGAACCTTAACTTCGGAATAAATGCCCCCTTAGATGAACTTGCTGAAAATTGGGATGTTCTGGAGGTGACCAATGAGGTTATTCGCCTTAAAGATCGTAGTGGTGATGGTTCAACAGATTTTCTAACCTTTGAAAGAGACCCGTTTACTGGTGGAGGTGGAAGCACCGACCTCGAAGATTTCCTAGCCGATGGTACTTGGTTTGTGTTTAGCTACCTCGAGGATGGAGATGACGAAACTGGAGACTATAACGGTTATGATGTAACCTTCAACACCAACGGTACCGTAACAGCTACTAATGGTAGTACTACCAATAATGGAACTTGGGAAGTGCTTAGCGCAGGAAATAAGTTGCTTATGGACTTCGGTGTCCAGCTCCCTTTTGAAGAGTTTAATGACGACTGGGATGTGCTTTCGGCAACCAATACACGTGTAGAATTACAAGACGTGAGCGGTGGCGGTGGCGGAACCGATACCCTCATATTCGAAAAACAATAATAACATCAATCTAAGAGAAGTATATCATGAGAAATTTAATATCAAAAAGTACGTTGATTGTCGCACTTGCACTGATAACTGTAGCTTGCTCAAAAGATGAATCTGACACCCAGGAAATTACAAATAATAGCAATAGTGCACAACAAGTGACCACACTTATGACGCAAACCGGAAGTTGGAAAATCACTTATTTCTGGGATACAGACAAAGACGAGACTAGTAACTTTAGCGGCTATGTTTTTAGCTTTAATTCGGATGGATCTCTTGTAGCAGTAAAGGGGAGCACTACGGTATCTGGAAGCTGGTCTGTGCTGGATGATTCTAATAATTCGTCCAGCGATGATGATGGCGGTTCGACAGATGACGACGATTTCAATATCTTTTTCTCGGTGCCGACGACCAGCGATTTTGACGACCTGATCGATGATTGGGATATCATTTCGGTAAGTGCCACTAAAATTGAGCTAACCGATGTCAGTGGAGGGAATGGTGGAACCGATTTTTTAACTTTCGAAAAAAACTAGACCTACTTTTATAATTAGCTATGGAATGAAACATAAAGTAAACATCAGCCTTAGTGATGTCCCTAAAAAGAAACATTCAATAAATTAAAATTAACCACCTACTTTCTCTGTGTCTCAACACTTTTTTGGTTAATTTCTCACTGCTCAAGTTCTTGCCCTACTCGAGCAGTTTTTTTTTACTGAATTAAGTTTTCTTCACCTTTGGTTTTTGTTCACCATCATTGCCACCGCCAAAGAGCAGCGGAGTGCTGGAGTAGGTGGTTCCAAAGGTTGCTGTGCCGTAATAAACCTGTTCGATGGCACTTTTAAGCTCTCCCTCAGTAAGCGGACTTAAAGGATGTATAAATACACACCACAAAACATCGTTAGAAACCGCATATTTAACATCCAAAGCCGAATGGAAGTTAGCCGCAAGACAATCCAACAACACTTCTTTTTCAAGTTCATCTACCCCTACGATAGGCGCTATAATGCGCATACGGTCATTGGTTTCGTCGGTGACGACCATCATGGGGAGTTTTTGATAATTGACCTGCCATCGGCCCGGCGTACCTATGATAGAATCTACCTGTTGTGTTAAAAGTACTTCTAGACGGCTATTATCCATTTGTGCCATGGAAATGAAGGAACTAAAAAATACTAGGAGGGTGAGTTTAACTTTCATAAAAGCAAATTGAGCTTACATGGTCGAAAATAACAGTGTAAACTAACAGTGTATCACTCTAAAAGCAAAAAACCCGACACAAACTGTGTCGGGTTTAAATATTTATGAGTCGGTTAACTAGGAAGGCAAGCATCTAGGTCCACTTCAAAATACATGGCCCAACTAGCTCCACCATAAGGAAGACAGCATCCCCAAGCAGTTTCGGAAGTTGTGCCTTCTGCCTCTGCATGGGCAGCTACGCAAATGACTCCCGACGGTAAGGTTGACCGGTCAATTTCATAACAAACCGTGGTTTCTCCTTGGTGCTCTGAGCTGTATGGGAATTGTCCAATCATTGGATTTCCAGGATTGTTTGAAGGTCTTTCGGCACAATCACCTATGTACAAATGGGTGGCGTCAAGTGTCCAGCCAGCAATAACTTCATAACAAACTGTAACAGTCGTCCCGTCTGTGAAAACGGAAACTGTTCCAATGGTTTGATTTTGTCCAGCGATGAGATCAGTCTGGGTGCATAGCACTGGGTCATCACCAGTTCCATAAAGTCTATCGGCTGTGATTGACTCTTGGATATTTTCATTATTTTCTATTGAGCAACCCGCTATTAAAACGGTTAATATTAAGAGTAAGGTAGATTTGGTTTTCATAATAAATAGTTTTGAATGGGGTACAATATATGTAAAAACTACAATTAATTCGATTAAATGCCACTTTTGTACGATAAAGTAACAATAAAAAATAAAAATATGTTAAAAAATAATTTTTAGAAATCCTCAAAAACACCCAATCCAAACAAAGCAAAGTCATACTTCACAGGATCGATGGGATCCATTTCTCGAAGTGATGTGTCCAAAAGAGGCCTATTAAAAACATGTTTTCTGAAAGAAGGGCGATTAATTTTTAATAATTAGCTTTTCGGTTTGGCGTTCTCCATTCCTCGAAATAAGGACTAAATACAACCCATTTGAAAGGGCATCTACATCGAATGCACCTGTTTTGTTTGTTTCGATTAACCTTCCGCTAATGGTAAACAACTGGAAAGATCCGTCAAGGACTCCAGTTACTTCGAAATAACCATTGGCTGGATTTGGACTAATTTGTATGTTCCATTCCGTATCATAGTCGGAGATAGAAAGCAAGCTGTTAATCTCCATATTGGCTTCATGTTCAAACCATGTAAAACCGCCCACTTCAATTCCTTCAAGCCACGGATAGGTGCCACTGTTATAACTTTCAATATAACCGTCGGTTAATAGGGGGTCAAAGACAGAACCTTCTACCCAACTGTGATAGGGCGCTCGCAGCGCATCAAAATGCGATCCAGGGTAGGTTAAGAGGTAGTTGTACATGTTGTTTCCATCAGTATTGCGCGACTTTAATAAAATGACCACCTTGTTAGGAAGGTCTAAATTATGAATCCACTCGAGTCGTTGAATGGTCCAATTAAAGAAGTTGCCACTCGATTGATAAGGAGTCGTTCTATAATAGGTTACGAGCATGTGGTCTGACAAATTCGAAATTGCTTGAATCTCCGTTTGAGTAGAATTAGTAAGTACCAAACCAGTACTTCCAGAACCACCTATGTAAACTTCGCAAACCAAATTTTTGGTTGGATCACTGGATAAAGTAGTATCACATGCATTCCTTATGGTTTGAAGTTGTGTTATATATGAATTGAAATCGGGGCAGGAACTATTGGTCGCCGGATTATAAAACTCACATTCGTAAGTAATCATGTCAAATTTTTGAGCGTCTGTTACTGAAGAACAGTTGTTGTAAGCCTGAATTTTCAGTCCAGTAGCACTGGAACCTACATTACCACTAATGTACTCTATGCCATAGGTGAGGTGGGCTTTTTCAATAAATGCCTGTAAGGCAATCATATCGGCAGTAAAGCTTCCACAGGAAGCAGTCAATATTTGAAAAGTATTAGTACATATTAAATAGTTCAAGTCATTGTCAACCGCATATTGTAGAAGTTCGTCTTCAGCAGTGACATTACCTAACACATTATCTTTAAAGCCGGTAACCCAAAGTCCGCGAAAATCGGTGGTATGTGGTGGTAATTGTGCATACCCACTGGAAATGGAGAAAAAAAACACCACTATAAATAAAAAATGTTTCATGTGTGCCATTGGTTTGTGAATCATACAAGTTAAATAAAATATCGACCAATTTGAAACTTATCTCTTGGTTTACCCATACTACCTTGCTGAAAAACAATGTTTTGTAAACGCTCCCAGATGACTTGCTTTAATTAATTGAACAGATTAAATGATTACTTTCAAGTTGGGAAGTAATTTTAGAATTTTTCGAAAACACCTAACCCAAATAGAGCAAAATCATACTTCACGGGATCGTTAGGATCCATTTTCCGAAGTGAAGTGTCTAATTCGGAAAGGGCCTTTCCATCGTTTTGCTTGCGTTTTAGAAGCTTTAATTTACGAGCTACATTCCCGCTGTGCACATCTAACGGACAAGAAAGTTGAGAAGGAGAAAGCGATTTCCATAAGCCAAAGTCAACGCCGGTATCACCTGGCCTAACCATCCAACGCAAGTACATATTAATGCGCTTGGCAGCAGAGTTTTTTAAAGGATCACTCACATGTTTTTCTGTTCTGGGAGCATGAGGCAGACTAAAAAACACTTTCTTAAACTCATGGATAGCCGTTTGAAGCGTATCTTTCTCGGAGTGCTTCGCGAAAACGGATTCCAAACCACCATGATTGGAATAGATGCTCTTAATTGCTTTGATAAAATAGCCTAGATCATCCCCATTGAAGGTGCGATGCACAAAGTGAGTGAGGGTAATTAGGTCATTTTCGGTATGGTTCATAACAAAATCATAGGGGGTATGATCCATTAAGTCCATGAGCCTATTTCCATTGTTAATGATGCTTTTTCTATTTCCCCAAGCAATGGTTGCTACCAAAAAGCCAGCTATTTCGATATCTTCTTTTTGGCTGAATAAATGAGGGATTTGGATTGGGTCGCTTTCAATAAACTTAGGTAGATTGTAGAAAGTTGCCTTTTCATCTAGAAATTCTTTGAGCTCCGTTTTGGTCATTTTTATGGCTATAAATACTAAATAATAACGCCATCTTGCATCACCAACTTACGATCTGCCATGGCTGCCAACTCTTCGTTGTGGGTAACAATCACGAAGGTTTGTCCAAATTCGTCCCGAAGTTTAAAGAACAAATTATGTAGGTTTTCGGCACTTTCAGTATCCAAATTCCCACTAGGCTCATCGGCCAAAATGATGGAAGGGTTGTTTATTAATGCCCTTGCAACAGCAACACGCTGCTGTTCTCCACCAGAAAGTTCATTTGGTTTGTGATCTTCACGGTTTGAAAGCCCGAGAAAAGCTAATAATTCCTTAGCACTCTTTTCGGCCTCCGCCTTAGGTGTTTTTTTTATAAATGCAGGAATGCAAACATTTTCTAGCGCAGTGAATTCAGGCAATAACTGATGAAATTGAAAAATAAAACCCAGATTTTCATTTCTGAATTTAGCCAGAGCTCTTCGGTTCAAGTTTGCAATCCCAGTTTCAGCAATGACTAGTTCCCCTTCAGAAAAGCCATCCAAAGTCCCTATTATTTGAAGCAAGGTTGTTTTACCAGCCCCAGAAGCTCCAACAATGGAAACAATTTCTCCTTTTTTAACCTCCAAATCAACGCCTTTTAAAACGTGTAATTGGTCGTAGTATTTATGAATATTTTTTGCTGAAATCATGGTGCCAAATATAAGGTGAAAATACTACTTTGAAACTTCCCTTACAATAGGTGAATCCCATAAGTTGCCATCGAATTCTTAACAGGAATAATGATAAACGAGGCCCCTAAATTAACTCCTTCTTTTACGAAAGAGGTATTTCACATTATTATAATCTATAAAATACGTAATTCTAAGACTTACAGTATGTTGCGTTGGCTCATTGAAGAGGTTGTTTAAACTATCGCCATACCCCAAAGTTGCCTGTTCGTCCTGCTTGAATATCTGATTTCTGTAGAGTAAGGTGGCTTCACTTCCAGGTGCAAAACGCCATCTAAAACTCAAGTCGAGGTTCCAGATATTGAAATTTCGATTGGGATCGTTCTCAGTAGTATCGTAATCAGTCAATGTTCTAGATCCATCTTCTTCTAAGGTCCAGAAAATGCCATCGCTGTAATCGGCTACGCTCCAGAAATTTCGAAAACTTAGATTAATGGCTTTGTATGGGTCAAAGTTATAGCTGGCCGATATTTGATTTTCAAGGCTTGTGATATCTCGTTGACCAAAAAATACATCGGTATCGTTATTATCCACATAGCCAAACATATTCTTCCGAAGGGAAAGATCGGTTGAAAACACTAATAATAATTTATCCGAGAAGCGATAACGCGGTTCAAAATCGAAGAATAGTTGTCTTTGAGGAGTTCCAAAATGATTTCTAAAACCTACACCGGCATCCACAGCAAACTTCTTTCTAAAGTCAGTTGAAATCCATTGTCGGCCCCCTAAACTTTGATTGAAGGTGACAAAGCGTCCATCGACTCGAGGTTCAAAATAATCATCGTTCCTACTGTTATACCCTAAAAAGCCGCCAAAGGCAAAGCGCGGTTTTGCAACAAAAAACCAGTTTAAATTTACAGTATTCCCTGTTTCAACATTGGGCTTATATAACCTTCGGTGTCTAACCGTAATACCAATATTGTAATTATTGAAGTGTTTGGTAGGCTCAAAAATGCGATAGGAGGCTCCCGCCACAAAATTATTAAAGTTGTTTCTAAAATTCACGCCAAGATCGTTGATGTCCAGTGTAGTGTTCGAGAAATCATGACCAACTCGATATCTAAAATTTCCTTTGATTCTGAAGATATCCAGTTCAGATAAGAAGCCAGTAGTAACGCCGTTTTCATTAAGAACATTGCTCACAATCGCACGACCCGAAGAGCGAAATCTATTCCCCTTGTCGGCCACGTCAAACACCAATGCGGATACGTTGGCGTCTCTAAAACCACCATCACGAGTCACGTTGGTATTGATAATTGAAACAGAGGAGTTATCGTTGAATTGTTGATCTAATACGAAAATATTGTAGTTGGCTAGTGGTTCAACAAGTACTTTTCGGTTATTTCCAGTAATCGTATCGTTTACCGTGGCGTAGGTTTTTTCGGTAATCGCATTGAAAAAGCCAATGCCTAGTTTGTTTTTAGTTCTTCCCGAAATCTTTAAGGCATTTAATAAGTTTACTTTTTGTGGGTAGCTTCCAACTTCCTCGTTGTCACCCAATTCACCCACATCACCACTAGGGCCACCGCCTACGCGTCTGGAAAAGAAAATCCTTCCTTTTCTAAACAAATCAACCCCTTCCGTAAAGAATGGTCGATTTTCACTAAAGGTCTGTTCAAAAGGTCCCAAATTGAGTGTAACTTCATCGAAAGAAGCCTGTCCAAAGTCGGGTATTAAAGTGGCGTCCAAGGTAAAACTATCGCTCAGGCCGTATTTTACGTCCAGTCCAGCAGAAAAATTGGTTTCTGTCTCTCCATCGAAGTTCGTCACCACGCCTTGTGCGAAAGGAAATAGGGTAAGCCGTACGGGGGGGTCAATATCCCTTACGCCGGTAACAATACCGCTATACTGGGATTCTCTCCCAATACTATTGTCAATAAAATTCCAGGTGTGTGTCTCGTTTTTCGTCGCCAATCTGCGGTAAAAATTGACACTCCAATCCTGCACATCCACCTCTGGAAATCGGAGTGCATTATAGGGTATTTTGTATTCAGCATACCAGCCTTGCTCGTTTTTTGAAATCTTGCATTCAAAAACTACGTTATAGCTAAAATCGAAATTGTTCTGGGTGGAAATAGCATCACCAATGGTACCAGCACTGGTAACAAAAAAATGGGTTTCGTTAATTCCGTCGTTATAAGTATTCAGAGCAATGGCGAAATGGTCGGCTTGGACAAATACTTCGTCACGCTGCGAAAATTGACTTAATATCTCTTCAGGGTTGGGATCGTACAAATAGGCCGCGACATACACAGCTTTGTCGTCATAGGTCATTTTTACTTCAGTACGATAGTCTGGATCAACTGAACCTTCATTTCCGGGCTGGTACATATTAAAATCTCCATAGGCCGGTAATGTTTGCCAAACGGTATCGTCTAACAATCCATCAATTTTAGGTGGAGTGGTAGTGCGAGTAACTTGGAACGTTTTTTTCTCTTGTGATAAAAGCGGGGAAACTATCAAAAGGATGAAGGGCAGCAGCCAATAGTGTTTCATTAAAAAGGTTTAGTTGTTTGAAGGATGAATTCAGCGTAAAAATAGAACTCTAAAAGCGGCTGTGATATTAATGAAAAGTTAAATACTCAGGATTATGTTAAAACCGAAATTTATATAGTAAATTTGATTGAAAGCCTATGAAAAGAACCAATCAAGTAGTATTTGCCAATGGATGCTTTTGGTGTACTGAAGCTGTTTTTCAACGAATAGATGGAGTGCAAACAATAATTTCAGGATATACCGGAGGGGCTGTGAAAACCCCTGCTTATCGCGAAATATGCGCTGGTAATACTGGACATGCGGAAGGTATTTTAATTAGGTATCAACCTGAAGAGGTGTCTTTCGACACCTTGTTAGAAGTATTTTTTGCCACACATGACCCTACGACCTTGAACCAACAAGGTAACGACAGAGGGACACAGTATCGAAGTGAGGTATTTTTTACTTCTGAAGAACAGAAAAATAAATCCGAAGCCTTTATAAACCTGCTGGAGGCCAACAATGTATTTCCAAATCCAATTGTTACAAAAGTGTCTCCACTAGGGGTCTTTTATGAGGCTGGTGAGGATCATACAAACTATTACAACAAAAACAAAGAACAACCTTATTGCCAATTCATTATAACTCCGAAGGTGGAGAAAATCAAAGAATTTTACAAAGAAAAATTAAAAGCGTAGTATGGGATCCTATAAACATTATGAAGAGTACGATAAGGAAATCACTGATGGACTTATAAATAATTACACCGATATTCTGAAAGGAGTAGGTGAGGATGTTGCCCGCGAAGGGATTGTAAAAACGCCGGAAAGGGCTGCGAAGGCTATTCAATATCTAACTTCTGGACATTGTGAGGATCCGGCCGAGATTTTGCGTAGCGCTATGTTTGCAGAAGATTATAATGATATGATTATTGTGAAGGATATCGAACTCTATTCGCTTTGCGAACATCATATTTTACCCTTTTATGGCAAAGCTCATGTTGCCTATATCCCCAATGGACATATTGTAGGTTTGAGTAAAATTCCAAGAGTTGTCGATGTTTTTTCAAGACGATTGCAGGTGCAGGAGCGCCTTACACACGACATATTGGAGTGCATCAACGATACGTTGCAACCAAAAGGAGTTGCGGTGGTTATTGAAGCTTCTCATTTATGTATGATGATGCGTGGTATTCAGAAGCAGAATAGTGTGACCACTACCTCCGGATTCCGTGGCCAATTTCAGAAAATAGAAACTAGAAATGAATTTTTAAAGCTGATAGGAACCAGTTTGTCCTAAAGTCATTTAAATGACATACAATCTTTGGTACGTTTGTTGCGTTAGTTAACATATAGTATAACACATTACCTATGAAAAACAACAAATACAAACTACTAAGAAAGGGAATCATCTACGATTTACTTGGTATGGCAACCATCTTTATCCCTTTGGTAGGTCCTTTCCTTGATATCCTTTGGGCACCTTATGCGGCCAAGAAAATGGGAGATATGTATGAGGGGAACACAGGTAAGATTGCTTCTTGGATTGTTTTTGTTGAAGAGATTTTACCATTTACAGACTTTGTACCTACCTTTACACTTATGTGGTTGTATACCTTTGTTTTCTCTTCGGAAAAAGCACCTAAAGTACAAATCATTGAAGTTGAAGTAAACGAATAATATGACCATCACGTAACTAAAAAGACCTTACCAGATTTTATATGCTGCTAAGGTCTTTTTTATGCACTATACTGAAGTTACCTTTGCTATATTTCCACTTTAATATTGAAATTATAACTACGCCCCATATTCGCAATACCATCTACTTTTAATCGAGACAGATGAGCAATATAGTTTTCGTTGGTTAAGTTAGTGGCATTTATGCCCAACTTCAAATTCAGTTTGTTGAAGCTAAACTGTGTCTCTGCGCCTAGGCTCAGGAGACTATAACCATCTGTGCTGGTTTCTAACGTGCTATTATTATTCTGATCAAAGGTGCTTTCCAAAGTAATAAAGGCAAAACTTTTAGTAAACAATTTCCCGTCTATAAATTCTAATCGGAGGGTGTTCCGTAGATTGTTGGCAGGAATGAGTGGAAGAAATCCATCCTCTCTTAATTTTCCGGTCACCGTTTCGAACGTACTTTCCAAGTGTAACCAATCTAATGGGTGCGGGTGGAGGTGAAAACTTAGCTCTCCGCCGTACAAATACGCATCCGTTTGAATGTAATCGAACACAGAATTGTCCTCAATGATATCGCCAGTAGGCGTGATAAAAATGTAGTTGTCGATGCTATTGTAAAAACCATTGGCCATGATTTCAAAGTGCTCGTTTCTGAATTCCAATGAGAGATCTAACTGCACATTTTTTTCATTGTTTAGATTTGGATTTCCAATTTCATAGCGGTTCGTTCCTTCATGCACCCCATTGGATGCCAATTCGGCTAGATTTGGAGCTCGGAAACCGCTTGCGACATTAATTCTGGTCAACAATTGTTTTGTAATATCTGTTTTGGCGCCCAAAGCGGCATTAAAGCTTGTGAAATCTTTATCCAATGCAGGAATAAAGTTAACGTCAGTTACTTCACCAGTGGCTTCTGTGGTAATACTACGGGTGTCGAATCGAAGACCCGCTTGAAAATCTATCTTTTCTAGATGAAAATGAGAAGTAGCGAAAACCCCAAAATCTGTCTTGTCTGCATTTGGAATTAGGATTTCTTCCCCAAAGTTTTCGTTATTCTGAATCATTCCTTGCACGCCCACGATGGTTTCGAATTTCCAGAAATCTGGGAGATTGTACTTTACATCATAGTTGAATGTACGTAATTTTAACTGTAGCGCAGCCACATTGGGTGAATCTTCAAATTCGCGCCGGTCGTTGTGCAAATACCCCACTTTAATATCTGCGCTCGAATTTGAAAAGAAAAGGGTATTGTTCCAACTTAAAATATGATTGTCAATTTCTTGGAAGGGAAGCTCTAAGTTTCTTGAAGTACTTTGAATTCCAATTTCTTCAGGGATACCAATGGATGCTTTATTATAGTTATACCGAACGGTAGATTTCCAATTCTCATTTTGATAGCGAACGCCACTTTTTAGATCGTATTCGTCATAGCGTGAGTTGGTTAGACGCACTTCATTTCCTGTTAGATAATCAACGTGGCTCGTGTAACCACCACGAATTATAAATTTGAATTTTTCGCCGGAGGTTTTTACACCCAGGGTGCTATTTGAGCCGCGTGTATTTGAAAAATAAGCGGTTCCAGCATCGGCCATAATTTCACCTGCTGTAGCGAATTTTTCAGGATTGAAATAAAGCACACCTCCTAAAGCATCACTACCATAGAGTAGGGAGGCAGGGCCTTTAATGACTTCTACACTTTCTATTCCAGCACCGCTCAGTCCAAGTCCGTGTTCGTCGCCAAATTGCTGGTTTTCCAATCGAATACCTTGGGTGTATATCAAGACTCGATTGCTAGTGAGACCTCTAATCACGGGTTTTCCAATGCCGTTTCCTGTACTAAAAGAAGACACGCCTGGAATATTTTGTATCCCTTGAGATAGATTAACGGCTCCAGTGGAAATTAATGAATTGGTCGTAATGCGTTCCACCTTCATCACATTATCACTCTGTAATTTGTGAAAGGGTGTCGATAAAATAACTTCTTCCATTTCAATTGCGGTTTCTTGGAGGACGATATCTTGTTGAATAGCACGGTCTTCAATAAATGACAATTTGATCGATTGGCTAGCGAAACCAAGGGATGAAAATATAATAGTATAAGTTCCAGATGGAATATTCTGAAAAGAATAGATTCCATCGAGGTTGGAGGCTACTCCTTTTTCTAATTGTGGTATATAAATGGTCGCGAGCAACGGACCGGTGTTTTTATCTGTAATGGTACCGCCTAATTCGTTTTGTGCATATAAATGGCACGTAACAAGCGAAACCAGCACAAGGCTGAATATGAGTTTCATGAGTTTGTTTTTCTTAATTAAATACGAGTTGAGAATAGGTAATTAAGAATGAGTGGGCGGCCCACGCAGCAAAAAACTATGTGTCTTTTCAGAATAAAAAAGAGAAGTTACCTGTTCATTTTCAACAGAATAACTGGTGATTGTTAAAGTACTAAGACCCTCAAATGTGTAGAAGTTGAAGGGGGTAATCTGAAAATCATGGATCTCACATTCGATTTTCTTTTCATGAATGTGTTGCACTGTTTCAGCACAAGCCACATTTTCATGCGCTTCAAAAAAGTGCGTAAACTGAACAATAGAAGGGAATAGGATAGCTAGGCTAAAAAGAAAGCCGAAAAAAGAACTAGCTATGGTATTCTTCAAATTCATAAATTATTTTTCTTCCTCATAAATAGGTGGATCCTTAGGCAGTAAGAATGATAATCCTAAAAGACGCAACATCTTTTTCTCAAAGGCCCAGAAAAAGGTGAATTCACCAAATAACCAACCGAAAAACACCAATAAAACTTGATAGACAGGGAATATGATTAAAATTCGAACGGGCCAATAAATCCAAAGGCCCATTTCCTTGGTCACGTTAATCAATTCGGTTATAGGACCAGCAAATTTGGCCGCGGTACTTCCGGTGATCGCAAATACAATGAAAATTACAGTTAAGTGCCAGTTTGAGGTCACCCCCCAGCGTTCTTTCAATCTCTTCATCCTCTTCTTTGTCTGCCGCCTGTAAAGCTTTGATTAAAACGTTGTTGGAAATATAAAAAGTAATTGTATAACATATAATTCACCTCAAGACCGTAATCTAAGTGGGATTCATAGTTTATTTCTTGCTCGTACAGATTGCGATTGAATCGTTGAAAATTGCGAACTCTATAGTTGTATTCAGTAACAAACAAGCGATTTTTTCCTTCTAAAAATGTTTGACCATAGTAGCCCATTGGTTTTTGAGTTCTTAGCCATGTATCGAAGCCAGGTTCAATAATGAGAATCTCATACTCCAGGCTATCATTGGCAATTCGAATGGTATCGTTGGTAGCACCTGGGTCTATTTCTTGATTCACGGTAGATTTACTACTATCACAACTTGCAAATGCAACGAGGACGATAAAGACGAGACTGAAATACTTCATAGCAGCGTATTTGATATCAAATTTACCAATAAAAGGGATGGAACGTGTTTGTTTTAACTGGGTTTAACAAAAATGCGCTATAAAATAAATTATAGCGCATGATTATATTTTTAACTGAAGAGCGAATTACTTTCCAAAAAGGCCACCAAGCAAACCGCCTAAACCGCCGCTTTTTTTACCACCTCCACCTAATACCATTCCTGCTACATCATCGAGAACGCTACCATCATTATCACCGTCTAAAAGTGATTCGATAAGTGATTGTTGTTTTGGTTGTTGTGAGCCACCGCCCATTAATCCTCCAAGCAAATCACTAATTCCAGTTTCGGAAGAGACATTTTGTTGTCTTTTTTCCTTTCCTAAATATCCTAAAACAATAGGAGCTAAGGTAGAAAGTATATTCATAATGGATCCACTGTCCATACCCGATTTTTGAGACAAAGCGCCTACTACATTATCCTGAGATCCACCGAGCACATGACCTAAAATACCAAGACCATCAGTCTTTTGACTGTCGTCAACACCACCTCCAAAAAAACCTCCAAGGTTGTCCAATAGGCTTCCATCGTGTTTGTTGTCTAAAGCGCTCATTAACCCAGCTGCGCCTTGAGGAGTACTTGCGTTACGTTTCATGGCTCCCATGAGTAGGGGTAAGGCCATGGATACAACAGAAGCAGTCTTGTCTTCTGGTTGTCTCGTTTCATTACTAACGCCACTAATCATTTGGCGTCCTATATCGCTATTTAATAAATCTAAAATTCCTGACATCTTGTCTAATTTTGGTTATACCATAAAGGTACTAAAAAGAACAGGACTAGCGGGCTTTGAGCGCCCTCGCGCCCTAATAACTTTCGATAAAATACTGTTTTAATCGCTCAATTACTTCAGAATCGAAATAATTTGTTCCGCCAATTCAGTGCCTATACGATCTTGAGCTTCATTTGTCGCCGCCCCAATATGTGGGCTCAAAGAAACGTTCCCATTCATCAACACTTGAACGGCTGGAGTGGGCTCATTTTCAAATACATCAAGACCTGCAAATGATAGTTTACCACTTTCTAAGGCATTTACAAGTGCCACCTCATCAACAACACCGCCTCGAGCGGCATTGACAATTGCAGCCCCATCTTTCATAAGTTCTAATTCAGCCTTTCCAATAACGTAGCCATCTTGAGCGGGAACATGCAAGGAAATAAAATCGCTTTCAGAAAGAAGTGTAGGTAGGTATTGTGTTTTAAAATCGAATGAAATACTTTGGCCATCAAAGAAATCAACTTTCACTTGAGCATTATCTACATAGCTGTCGCTATAAATTACTTTCATACCTACTCCCAAGGCAATTTTAGCCACCTCACGACCAATACGTCCAAAACCAATAATCCCCATGGTTTTGCCTCTCAGTTCAATTCCTTTCGCGTAATTTTTCTTAAGCGCTTTAAATTTAGAATCCCCTTCCAACGGCATACTTCGGTTAGCGTCGTATAAAAACCGCACTCCTCCGTAAAGGTGTGCAAATACCAATTCGGCTACCGATGATGATGATGCCGCAGGGGTATTGATAACATGCAAGCCTTTGTCTTTAGCGTAGGCCACGTCAATATTATCCATTCCAACACCACCACGCCCAATAATACGTAAGTTGGGGCAGGCATCAATTAATTCTTTTCTTGCGGTAGTGGCGCTGCGCACTAGCAGTACCGTTACCTCATTTTCATTGATGTAGCTTACTAGTTGCTCTTGCGCCACATTTGTTGTGATGACCTCGAAACCACCATTGCTCAATGCTTCAACTCCACTTTTCGAGATTCCGTCGTTTGCTAATACTTTCATTTCTTTATCCTCTTTGGATTTTATTTTAATTACTAGTTTTTAAATTTAGGCATTGCGCTCTAATTCACTCATAACATCCACCAATACACCCACACTTTCTAGTGGCAAAGCATTATACATGGATGCTCTATAGCCACCAACACTTCGGTGACCGTTAAGACCATTAATACCCGCCTCTTTACACATAGCATCAAAGCTTACTTTTAGGGCATCGTCTTTTAGACTAAAGGTGGCGTTCATTTGCGATCGATCTTTTTCGTTGGTTACAAAACCTTTGAATAATGGATTGATATCAATTTCAGAATATAGCAATCGGGCTTTGGATCTATTTATTTTTTCAATAGCAGAAATACCTCCGAGGTCCTTTAACCATTCCAAAGTCAACATAGATACATATACCGGAAATACTGCAGGTGTATTAAACATACTATCTTTTTCAAGATGCACGCTATAATTTAGCATGGACGGGATGTCACGCGATACTTTTCCTAAAATATCCTCCTTGATGACAACCAAAGTGGCTCCAGCCGGCCCCATGTTTTTTTGAGCTCCTGCGTAGATCAAGTCAAATTTCGAAAAATCCAATTTACGTGAGAAAATATCACTACTCATATCACAAACTAATGGGATTGATATATCCGGAAACTGTTTCATTTGAGTCCCAAAAATAGTATTGTTACTCGTACAGTGAAAATAATCGGCGTCTTTAGGAACGGTATAACCTTTAGGGATATAATTAAAATTTCTATCCTTAGAAGAGGCTACTTCTATTAATTCGCCAAATTCTTTTGCTTCTTTAATAGCTTTGGAAGCCCAAGTCCCGGTATTCAGATAAGCAGCCTTTTTCTCCAATAAATTGTAGGCCACCATTAAAAATTCTAAACTCGCGCCTCCTTGTAAGAATAGCGCTTTATATCCTTTGTCTTGAAGTCCTAAATGCTCTAAAGCCAACGACTGAGCATTACTCATTACTTCCACGAAGTCTTTACTTCGATGTGAGATCTCAATAAGAGAAAGATCTAAGCCGTTAAAATTGACGACTGCGTCAGACGCTTTTTGTAATACCGATTGCGGTAAAATACAAGGGCCTGCACTAAAATTATGTTTTTTCATGATAGCGTTAAATTTCCATGCAAAGATGTAAAAACTCAGCCCAAAAAAGGTTAAAATATCGACATTTTATTTAGAGTCTTTCAACAAATGAAGGTATTTATTGGTCTTCTAATTTTTCCTGTTTTATTCTGAATAAAATTCAAAAATAATGCTTATACGCCTAGTAAAATTGACAATTTGATAAAATGTGATGCAAGAAATAAGGTCAGGAAGGTTGGTCTAATCAATGGGAAGGTTACTAAGACAAAAAATGTACTTACAATCCAATTAAAAACTGAATGGTATCTATTCCATCGGCATAATCCCACAAGTTCGGTGTTTGGGCCTTTCCGAAGGGAATTTCGTTGGGCAACCCCATTTCCGAGACCACACATTGAATGGTGGCCTGATGTTCGGATAAGTGCTGCATTAATTCCTCTTTATTCGTGTAATGCTCATGAAATACAACAGAAATAGGAGAGGAGAAACCTATGTCTTCTTTCAGTAATAAAAATTCATTGTCCAAAACTGCCATCAAACTCATTAAATACACGGCCTTATTATAGTCGTAGTTATTCATGTATTTATTGTCATGAATCACATCCTTCCAAGTGAACATGGCATTAAAGAAAGTATCAAAATTGTAGTCTTTTGGTAAATAAATTTTTGAGACATTTCTGCAACCAAGTCCAAAATACCTAAAGATATCATGGGCTAAAGCTTCTAATTGCTGTGCATTTTCATTTCCCGTAAGGATGGCCACTGAATTTCGGTTGTGCCGGATAATGTTCGGATACTTTCCGAAGTAGTGCTCAAAATAGCGGGCCGTGTTATTACTACCCGTTGCGATGACAGCATCAAAGTTTTCTAACTTTCCTTCCGTAAAGGAAATCAAGTTCTCAAATTCTGGATCAATCGAAATAAGTTTTTTTGCTAAGTAGGGAAGTAAAAGTTTGTCGTTGGAAGACAATTTGGCAAGTACTTTATGACCGCTCAATAGGACCGATAGAAAGTCATGAAGCCCTACCAGCGGAACATTCCCAGCCATGACAATAGCAACAGTCTTTACATCGCCATCGGTACTATTAAACTTTTCAGGGTCGTACGAAGAAATCCACTGTGCTATATTTTTTTCTGAAAGGGCCTCGCTCCAATTTCGGCATGCAAAGTCTACATTATCTGCTGTAAACCAGCCGTTGTTTGCCTTCGCAAGCTGCAATAAGCTAATAACTTCTGGATCCCCGCTATCGGAATTCAACGTGGATAAAACAGTTCCCAGTTTGCTAATTGCGTTAATTCTTTGTTGTAATTGCATTCTTGTTTGGAGTTCCCTTATTTAGGTCTTAAATTTGCACAAAGTTAGAAAAAGAAAATCGATGGCGATCATAATAACAGACGAATGTATTAACTGTGGGGCCTGTGAGCCAGAATGTCCAAACACTGCCATTTACGAGGGTGCAGATGATTGGCGCTACGCAGATGGAACAGATTTAGAAGGTTCGGTCGTATTGACGAACGGAAAGGCCATTGATGCAAACGAAACACAGGAGCCGGTTAGCGATGAGATCTACTATATCGTAGCCGATAAATGCACAGAGTGTAAAGGTTTTCATGAAGAACCACAATGTGCTGCCGTATGTCCCGTGGATTGTTGCGTTCCCGATGAAGATAACGTGGAAAGCGAAGAGACCTTGCTGGCGAAGCAAGCGTTTATGCACCGCAAATAGACTCACCGCAGTCATACTTCCAAAGTAACCTTACTCATATTTCAAGAAAATACCGGAATCAAAAACTGTCCATAGACAGGCTTTTTGCCCGATGTAACGGTATTAATGTTATTAAGCAATCTAAAAATGCAAAAAGGGAGTCAGCGATTTGGGTTGGATACCTTATAATCGTTTCTTTAGATCAATTTCCTAAACTTGAAAAGTTAAAGGTATTTTGAAACAGAGCAATTGGTTACTTTTTCAAAGAAGTTCTAGATAATCCACTTCGTGCTTTACTTGATTGTCCCTTATCTATTTTTCGTACATTAGTTGAATGCCTGTTTGGTTACATACACTTATTTGGATTATTGCCGTTTACTTGGTGATTAGTATTCTGTTGTATTATATACAGGACTACTTTTTATTCAAGCCGGAAAAACTACCCAAGGAATTTCAATTTTATTATGAAAATCAGGAGGCGGAAGAGTACAATATTGAAACACGCGATGGAGCTGTTATTAATGGCTTGCACTTTAAAACAGATGCTCCACGTGGGGTTGTGCTCTATTTAAAAGGGAATTCTAAAAGTATCAAAGGTTGGGGGAAATTTGCGGTCGATTTTACACGTCACAACTACGACGTCATCATGATAGATTACCGCGGATTTGGAAAGAGTACGGGCCGACGTACCCAAAAGGCCTTAAAACATGACCTCCAGTACATTTACAATAAGATTCGAGAACGGGTGAGCGAGGACTACATTATATTATATGGTCGCTCGATGGGTTCTGGATTTGCCGCCAAATTAGCTTCGACTAATAACCCAAGGATGCTTATACTGGACGCACCTTATTATAGTCTCACCAAAGTAACGAAGCGATATATGCCATTTATGCCGCTTTCTTTAATTCTGAAGTTTCCAATGCCTACCTATAAGTGGCTTAAATACGTAAACTGTCCTATTCATATTATACATGGGACCAATGATAAGTTGATTCCTTTTAGTAGTAGTGTGAAGTTGTCAAAGATACAGCCCGATAAAACGCGACTTTGGCCAGTGATAGATGGCGGACATAAAAACCTGAATAATTTTGAGAGCTACCATCGAATGCTTGGGGAAATTGTGAATTATAAGAAAACAGAAATTGATTTAGAAACCACCAGCCATAAGGTGAAACATAGCGCGAAGAAAACCCAATGAAACTATTAAAGAAGATGGCCATTCTAATGGCCGGATGCTACTTATTTATAACTGCCTTCATGTTCCTACTGCAAGAAAAACTGATATTTTTACCAACCCAGCTTCCTCAGGATTACGTTTATAATTTTGAGCGACCTTATGAGGAGTTTTTTATTGAAACAACAGACGGTGCACGGCTTAATGCGCTTCGTTTTACCAGAGAGAATCCAAAAGGGATTGTCCTCTACTACCATGGAAATGCCGGTGATTTATCCCGTTGGGGAGAGATCACTTCTTTTTTTCTTCAATTTGACTACGAAGTTTTAGTAATGGATTACCGCACCTATGGTAAAAGCACGGGTACACTTAATGAAAATGAATTATATAAAGATGCAAGCTTGTTCTATAACAAAGCAATGGAATGGTTTTCGGAGGAGCAAATAGTGGTTTATGGCCGCTCGTTGGGTTCAACCTTCGCGACCCATGTTGCCGCTGAAAATGAACCAAAACAACTCATCTTGGAAGCCCCTTTTTTAAGCCTAGAGGCGGTTGCGAAGAAGCGCTATTGGTTTTTACCTATAAAGCCAATGTTAAAATACACTTTTCCCACTTCCGAAAAAATTAAAGGGATCAAAAGTCCCATCACGATCTTTCATGGGACCGACGATACTATAGTGCCTTATGAAAATGGAGCTTTGCTACAAAAAATACCTTCGGAGACTATATGTAAACTAGTGACGATACCAAAAGGTTCGCACAATGATTTGATCAACTTTTTAGAGTATCAAGAGGAAATAAAACGGATTTTTAAAGAATAAAAACTATTGAAATAGGCCCGTAGGATGGTCTAGTTATTTTTTCTTTTCTTTTTAAGTTTGCCAGTGCCCTTGCTACGTTTTTCCAACTTTTTTCGATTTTTCTCCAAGGCGTCCAATCGATCCTTTGCTTGCTGCTCAAGTATTTTGCGTTCCGCCTCTACTTTAGCTTTTGCTTCGGCCTGCGATTTGATCATTTCTTCCTCTTGTCTTTTCTTTTCAGCAACTACAAGAGCTTCGTTTTCTTCATCAATAGACACTTCGTCTACTAGGACATTTTGGTCATCTTCCTTGGTAGAGTCTTCTCTGAAAAACTGATTTTCTTCCTCTGTTCCAGCAACAATCACGGTGCCTTTTTCCTTTTCAACATTTTCAACTTCCTTTACAATTACTTGGCTGCCTTCCTTTTTAACAACACGTTTCACCGTAGAAACTTCCTTAATTGTCTTATTTTCCTGGGCTTGAGCGGTGAAAATGAACGCTCCAAGAGTAAATAGGGTAAGGGTAATTTTTTTCATAATATGTGTTTTAGGTGAATCTCTAGGTAAAAATACACAATATCGCTTATTTCTAAAAGTAAACTAAACAGAAAACTCCTTCAGTAAAGGATACTGAAGGAGCCTCGTAGATGTATAAAGAATATACTACTAATTATCTTTTTTAGTAGCCTTCTTTTTCTTTTCGGCTTTTTCAGCGTCCAACATTTCTTTGGTCACTATGCGCGCCTTGGAAGTTGTAACTCCTGTTTTCTTAGCCAGTTTTGCTTCTTTTTCTACTTTCTCAGCTTTTATTTTTAAAGATTTAACTTTACGTTCTTCCAAAACCTTTTTCATTTCGGCATTTCGCGTAACATTAGCCTCATTATTAACTACATCTGCTTTCACTCTAACATTGCTGGTTTCTTTTTTTACTACTACTTTAGTCTGAGTTGTTGTAGCCCCAACAGTTTCGCTATCTTCTTGAGCTTGAGCGGTAAAACCTCCAATTAGAAGGGTACACGCTAAAAATACTATTTTCTTCATTTCAATTTGTCGTTTATTGTGAGTGATTTAATTGTCTGGGAAAGATACGAAATATAATGAATCTTCAAAGTTTTATCATAAATCAAAGCCCCTCAAGTATCGAAGTTCATGGGCGATACCTTATATTTGCCGCCGGAATCTGGAGGAAATCATTCTTAGGATTATTTAAAAGTAAAAAAAATGAAAGCAGGTATTGTAGGATTGCCAAACGTAGGGAAATCCACCTTATTTAATTGTCTGTCAAATGCGAAGGCACAAAGTGCCAACTTTCCGTTTTGTACCATCGAACCTAATATTGGTGTGGTGAATGTACCAGATGCACGTTTGGTTAAATTGGAAGAACTGGTAAACCCAGAGCGTGTTTTGCCAGCTACTGTAGATATCGTTGATATTGCCGGTTTGGTAAAAGGTGCAAGCAAAGGAGAAGGTTTGGGAAATCAATTCCTAGGAAACATAAGAGAAACAGATGCAATATTGCATGTCTTAAGATGTTTTGATGATGACAATATTGTGCATGTTGATGGGAACGTCGATCCCGTTCGTGATAAAGAAACTATCGATATAGAACTTCAGCTCAAAGATTTAGAGACCGTTGAAAAGCGATTGGAAAAGGTCAATAGAGCGGCACGAACAGGAAATAAGGAAGCAGTTAAAGAACAAGATGCTTTACTTAAAGTACAAAATGGATTGGAAAGTGGGATCTCTGTGAGAGCTATTGAAATTGCCGATTCAGACCGAAAAGAATTTACAGATCAGCTTCAATTTATAACGGACAAACCGGTAATGTATGTATGTAATGTTGATGAAGCTGCTGCTGCAACAGGAAACGACTATGTAGAGCTAGTGAAAGCCGCAGTGGCAGATGAGAATGCGGAAGTACTGGTTTTAGCTGTTGGAACGGAAGCAGATATTACCGAACTAGACACCTTTGAAGAACGTCAAATGTTCTTGGAGGATTTAGGATTGGAAGAACCTGGATCTGGTAAACTAATTAGAAGTGCCTACCAATTACTGAACCTTCAAACATATTTCACCGCAGGTGTTAAAGAAGTGAGAGCATGGACTATTCCAGTAGGTTCGACTGCACCTCAAGCGGCAGGGGTTATTCATACCGATTTTGAAAAAGGTTTTATCCGAGCTGAAGTCATTAAGTATACCGATTTTGTTAGTTTTGGAAGTGAAGCCAAAGTAAGAGAAGCCGGTAAACTTGGAGTAGAAGGAAAGGAATATATCGTACAAGATGGAGATGTGATGCATTTTAGGTTTAATGTCTAAAAATTGCGTTTTTAATAAGACACTCATATTTCGATTGTTACGCTTCTATGAATTAAAGGAGTTTTCCTGTATCGCTTGATTTGAACATTTAAAAATGAATCGAACCGAAAAAAGAGTCTTTTCTATTGTGGCACTGGCGTTGTTGCTGGAGTTCTTTATACTTAGAGATTTACCTTTTTTCTGGGATGGACTTAGCAAGGCTTATAGAGCAAATTGGATATTTACCCACGATTTTTCCTCATTAATTGTACCCACTGAATATAATTCGGGACACCCGCCGCTTTGGATTACTTCCATTGCACTTATTTGGACATTATTAGGTAAAACTGTTTGGGCCGCACGACTACTGCTACTAGCCGTAAACATAGGAGCCTTTTATCAGCTATTTCAACTTTGTAAAAAACATTTCTTACCTGGTGTTTCCATGCTGTTCTTTTTGTTAGTAGCTATGGACCCGACGGTCGTTGCGCAAACCACCATATTGAACAATGATATGTTATTATTGTTCTTTCTTTTACTGGGGCTGAATAGCCTTATTAGCCAGAAATGGGGTTGGTATACCATTGCGATTACGGGCTTGTTGCTAACCAATTTAAGGGGCATCTATTGCACTATTGCTTTTGGTGCGATTCATTTTCTATATGTTCGGTATGCGTCTCTTACATTCGATAGAAAGATGCTGAGAGCTTATTTGGTTGGTCTGGTAGTTTTTACGGGGTTCTTAATTGCCCAGTATAATGAATTGGGCTGGGTACTCATTTCAAAAAATAAAAACTACGCGACTCACAGAGAAGCTGCTGGTTTGGCACGTGTTGCTAAAAATGCGGCCGCCTACATAAAAAACATACTCGATTTTGGCCGTGTGTTCTTATGGATACCTCTTGGGCTTATGCTGCTCGTAGTTTTCCGAAGTAAAACCAAGAAGCTGTCCTTGCCTTCCAAACGGATATTTATTGCACTCTACGTCTTCTTAATCGTGTTTTTCCTTGGTTTTGTGCCGTTTAGCAACCCCATGGGCCCTCGTTATTTAATGATTTGTTTTCTCCTTGGTGGAATTCTATTTGTGAATCTGCTTTCTGAGAGTATCCTGTCAGCCGGAAAGCGTAAACTATTGGTTGGTATCATTAGTTTTGCCCTAGTGTCTGGTCATTTTTGGATTTACCCGGCTACCATTGCTCAAGGATGGGATAGTAGTTTGGCCTATCTGAATTATTTTTCAGAAGAAGAAAAGATGCTTAATTATCTTTCTGAAAATAATATTCCCTATGATGAAGTAGGAACGAACCTTCCATTAAAAAGTATGAAGATGGCGCATGAGTTGAATACTGAAAAACTGAATCCCTCTTTTGCTGAAGCCGATTTCGACACTAATAAATACTATCTTTTTTCCAATGTGGAAAATAGGACCAAGGATGAGGGAATTATCATGTTGAAAAATCAATGGAAAGAACGAGTGACATTTTCTAGATTGGGCGTTTATTTAACGCTCTATGAAAACCCGAAGCACTAAAGCTCTTTAAACGAATCGGCCATTGCGTAAAAGGTGTCTTTGTGTTCGTCTTCTAATAAGCTGAGTGTCCATGAAATGATCATATAAAGGTCATCTTCACCTTCAACAAAAGTCATCACGTAAAAAATATTTGAATTGGCAGTAGGCACTTGGCAAGTAAACTCAATTTGTTCTGCATTTTTACCATTAATTTTAACCGTATCGGGTTCGCCTTGTTCAAGTAGCGTTAAGCGCTTAACAAAATGATCCACTTGAAGCTTACGGTAATTCTCAATGTCGGACATGGAATTATCTAGGAACCCTGCTTCTCCATAAGCCATTAAGAAATCTGACCTATCTTCCTGTAAAATAACAAGATAGGTGTTGTCGTTGTTGTTTTCAAATTGCATAGAGGCCTCTGAGTTGAGTTGCGAAGCTTTTTTCATTTTCTTCGGAATAGAAATTTGAAAACCGTCCTCTAGGGTCTCCGTCTTATAATTGGAAGTATCCACCGATATTCGTTTTTTACCTTCCGAATTTCCGCAGGAAACTAGAAAGCAAAGGAATACGAAACAGGGATATATAAATAGTTTTTTTTTCATAATAATTTGTCTAAAAGACGATATCTAGGAAAAGATGTGACAGCTTCAGAAGAGATATGCTATGGTTATCTGGTCTTCCAAGGAGAATAACACTTCACTAGCTGAAATTACGCTGTTCTAAAAAATCAAAACATCAGCCCAATACATAGACCTCATTCCCCAAAGTTTCCACAACTTTTCACTGTTCTCCTTATTGAAATGTTTCAGTGTAAATTTTGCTATTAATAAAAACAAAGCCAGACAAACAACAATTCCTATGATTCAGAATTTTTCCATGTGTTTATTTTTCTTTTCACACTACCGCAATAACAGTGTAATCGACGTATAAATTTAAAGATATACAATTATCAGAACAATAGAAAATACCGTGTCCAATTTTCTTAACAATTTGCTCCTTTTTTTGTTAATTACTTTAACCCAGTTTGGCTTTCTTTTTTATAACGAAATTTTATCTTAGCCAAGATACAACCTAGGCTTATGGCTGGAGAACAATATACCGAAGATAACATTAGATCCCTCGATTGGAAGGAGCATATTAGAATGCGCCCTGGTATGTATATTGGTAAATTGGGAGATGGTTCATCCCCCGATGATGGTATTTATATCTTGCTGAAAGAAGTCATTGATAATTGTATCGATGAATTTGTCATGGGTGCCGGGAAAACCATTGAAATCCGAATTAAGGATAAAGAGGTTAAAGTTCGGGATTTTGGGCGTGGAATTCCGTTAGGTAAAGTAGTGGACGTGGTCTCTAAAATGAACACTGGTGGGAAGTACGACTCACGCGCCTTTAAGAAGTCGGTTGGGCTCAATGGAGTAGGAACGAAAGCGGTAAACGCTTTGTCGTCTTATTTCAAAGTTGAATCGGTACGAGAGAATAAGCTGAAAACGGCTGAGTTTTCCATGGGGGAACTCACTGGCAATCCTGACCCAGAAGAGAGTTCCAAGCGCAAAGGAACTAAAGTAACCTTCATTCCCGACGATAGCATATTCAGACATTACAAATACCGAAATGAATACGTAGAAAAAATGCTTCGGAATTACGTCTATCTCAACCCGGGATTGACGATCGATTTCAACGGAGAGAAATTCTTTTCAGAAAATGGATTAAAAGATTTATTGGAAGATAATATGTCTCAAGAAGACATGTTGTACCCTATTATTCATTTGAAAGGAGACGATATTGAGGTAGCTATTACCCACAGTCGTACTCAGTATAGTGAGGAGTACCATAGTTTCGTTAATGGGCAAAACACGACTCAGGGAGGTACCCACCTGTTGGCCTATCGCGAAAGCATTGTAAGGACCATCCGAGAATTTTATGGAAAAAATTACGATGCAAGCGACATTAGAAAATCCGTAGTAACGGCCATCAGCATCAAGGTGATGGAGCCGATTTTTGAAAGTCAGACAAAAACCAAATTAGGTTCTACGGAAATGGGAGGTAAGCTTCCAACGGTAAGGACTTATATCAATGATTTTGTAAAAACACAGCTAGACAATTTTCTGCATAAGAATTCAGAAATTTCTGAAAAAATCCAACGCAAGATCGTTCAAGCTGAAAAGGAGCGAAAGGAACTTAGCGGTATCCGAAAATTGGCTCGTGATCGTGCGAAGAAATCCAATTTGCACAATAAAAAGTTGCGTGATTGTAGAATACACTTAGGAGACACCAAGAAAGAAAGAAACTTAGATTCTACTTTGTTTATCACCGAGGGAGATTCGGCGAGTGGTAGTATTACTAAGAGCCGGGATGTAAATACTCAGGCGGTATTCAGTTTAAAGGGAAAGCCTTTGAATAGCTATGGACTTAGCAAGAAGATTGTTTATGAGAACGAGGAATTCAATTTATTGCAAGCCGCATTGAATATTGAAGATTCCATGGAGGACTTGCGATATAATAATATTGTAATCGCAACGGATGCCGATGTAGATGGAATGCACATTAGATTGCTTTTAATTACGTTTTTTCTTCAGTTTTTTCCTGAATTGATAAAGGAAGGTCATCTGTACATATTACAAACACCTTTGTTTAGAGTTAGAAATAAGAAAGAAACTATCTATTGTTATTCTGATCAAGAACGGGTGAGTGCCATTGAGAAACTAAAACCAAAACCTGAAATCACACGATTTAAAGGATTGGGTGAAATTTCTCCCGATGAGTTTGTGCATTTTATTGGTGATGACATTCGTTTGGATCCCGTAATGCTCGATAAAGCAATGAGTATAGAGGAGTTGTTGAAATTCTATATGGGTAAGAATACACCAGACCGCCAAGAATTTATTATCAATAATTTGAAGGTGGAGTTGGATAGAGTGGAGGAATAAGCTTTTAAAAGTACTTGAGCTATTTTGCTTAAGGTCATATGCTTCAGTAATAAATAAAAATAATTAGGATTTGTAGATGAGTGATGAACTCGAACATAACAATGAAGATGAATTAAACGAAACTCCCAATCCAAACGAGGAGGGAAGTGATTCGGAAATTACAGCTAGTTCAGAAGACTCTGGTGAGACCATCACCCGTGTTACTGGAATGTATCGCGAATGGTTTTTGGACTACGCTAGTTACGTGATATTAGAACGAGCGGTTCCTGCCATTGAAGATGGTTTTAAGCCCGTACAACGTCGTATCATGCATTCTATGAAGGATTTAGATGATGGGCGCTACAGTAAGGTGGCAAACATTGTTGGTCATACCATGCAATACCACCCTCACGGCGATGCCAGTATTGCTGATGCCATGGTTCAGATAGGGCAAAAAGACTTATTGATTGATACGCAGGGAAACTGGGGTAATATTCTTACCGGTGACCGTGCTGCAGCTTCAAGATATATCGAGGCGCGTCTTTCAAAATTTGCGATGGATGTAGTCTACAATCCAAAAATCACACATTGGCAATCTTCCTATGATGGCCGGAAAAAAGAGCCCGTCAATTTACCAGTGATGTTCCCCTTGTTGTTAACACAAGGAGCGGAGGGGATTGCTGTGGGACTCTCTACCAAAGTACTGCCGCACAACTTTATCGAACTTATTGATGCGTCTATAAAACATTTACAAGGAAAACGATTTCAGTTAATGCCAGATTTCCCTACAGGCGGAATTCTGGATGCCACTAATTATAACGACGGCTTACGAGGAGGTAAAATTAGAAGCCGTGCTCGTATGAATCAGCAGGATAAAAACACCTTAGTGATTACCGAGGTTCCTTTTGGCACGACCACTTCATCCTTGATCGACTCTATTCTAAAGGCCAATGACAAGGGCAAAATAAAGGTCAAAAAGATTGAAGACAATACGGCTGCAAAGGTGGAGATTTTAATCCACCTCCCCAGTGGTATCTCGCCAGACAAAACAATTGATGCGCTGTACGCATTTACCAATTGTGAGACTTCTATTTCACCTTTGGGATGCGTTATTGAAGACAATAAACCGCTGTTTGTTGGGGTTACTGATATGCTTCGTCGCTCCACAGACCGAACCGTACAATTGCTGAAGAGTGAATTGGAGATTCAGTTAAGCGAATTGGAAGAGCAATGGCATTTTGCTTCCCTGGAACGAATCTTTATCGAAAATCGAATCTATCGCGATATTGAAGAAGAAGAAACTTGGGCGGGAGTGATTCAGGCAATTGATAAAGGATTAAAACCATATACCAAGCATTTAAAACGAGCTGTCACCGAAGAAGATATCGTTCGACTGACGGAGATTCGAATCAAGCGTATTTCCAAATTTGACGTTGATAAATCACAACAAAAGATTGACTCGTTGGATGATAGCATTGAACAGGTGAAGAAACACTTGAGCACGCTAATTGAATACGCTATTAATTATTTCAAGCGTCTTAAGAAAGAATATAGCACAGGAAAAGAACGTAAATCTGAAATCAGAGTTTTTGACGATATCGAAGCGACTAAAGTGGTGATTCGAAATACCAAGCTTTATGTGAATCGAGAAGAGGGGTTCGTCGGCACCAGTTTAAGACGGGATGAATACGTGACCGATTGCAGTGATATTGACGATATTATTGTTTTTACCGAGGAAGGGAATATGATGGTAACCCGAGTAGACTCGAAAACTTTTGTTGGTAAAGGGATTATTCATGTTGCTGTATTTAAAAAGAAGGACAAACGGACCATTTATAACTTAATTTACAAAGATGGGGCTAGGGGAGCCACCTATGTTAAGCGTTTTAATGTAACGGCGATTACAAGAGATAAGGAGTATCCACTTACCCAAGGAAATAAAGGAAGTAAAATGATTTATTTTACGGCCAACGCTAATGGTGAAGCCGAGGTAGTGACTATTCTATTGCGCCAAAGCGGGAGCATTAAAAAATTAAAATGGGACGTAGACTTCGCCGACCTGATGGTGAAAGGCCGCGGTTCTAAAGGAAATATAGTGACCAAATATCCTGTAAAACGTGTTGAGCTCAAAGAAAAGGGGCTGTCTACTTTAAAACCGCGTAAAATTTGGTTTGACGATACGGTCCAAAGGCTGAATGTAGATGGGCGCGGGGAGCTGCTTGGTGAATTTACCAAAGAAGATCGTCTACTTGTTGTGAATCAAAGGGGAATCATTAAGACGGCCATCCCAGAGGTGACCATGCGTTTTGATGACGATATGATCATTTTGGAGAAATGGGAGCCTAAAAAGCCTATTTCTGTTATTTATTGGGAAGGCGCCAAGGAGATATTCTATGTGAAGCGATTCTTGATCGAAAACCCAGATAGAGATGAGTTGCTAACTACCGATCACCCAAAATCTTATGTGGAACACGTTTTCACAGATTACCTACCTATGGCTGAGGTGGTTTATGTGAAAGAGAGAGGAAAGGATCGAAAGGAAAATACGGAATTGAATTTAGAAGAATTTATTTCGCTCAAAGGAATATCTGCCATGGGAAATCAATTGACCAAAGACAAGGTGTTGGAGATAAACCCATTGGAACCGTTGCCATATAGCCCTCCTGCAGAAACACCTCCTGAAGACATGGAAGTGGTAGACGAGGAGCCAGTGGTGGTTGATATGGAAGTGACTCCAAAGCAACCTGTAGCGGAAGATGAGACTGAAGAAAACGACCCTAAACCTTCGAAAACTCCACCGCCAAACGATGAAACTCCTCCAGAATCCGATGATGAAGGGCAGATTACATTGTTCTAAGCAGCTGGGTACCTATTGTTTCTAATTTTAATCACTTCGGAATGAAAACTTTTTTTCTAGAATTTAAAAACTTTGCTGTAAAAGGGAATATGGTCGATATGGCCATTGGAATCATCATGGGTACTGCGTTTAATAAGGTGGTTAGTGCCCTGGTAAAAAACGTGTTCATGCCTCCCTTGGGATTGCTGACCGGTGAAGTGAGCCTTGAGGATCGGAAATATATTATTCGAGCGGCAACTTCAGAATTGGAAGAAGTAGCTGTTGGTTATGGTTATTTTTTGGAAGCAGTCCTCGACTTTATGATCATTGGGCTTACAGTTTTTGTGGTCGTAAAAACAATGAATCGCTTTAAGTCGAAGGCTGAAGATCCTAAGAATGAAACCGTTGAAACGCCTAAAAACATTGAGTTGTTAGCAAGTATTGAACGCCTCATGGAGGAGCAAAATAGATTGCTTCGGAAGGAAGTTCCTTCTTCGTGAAGCGCATAATCTAGAAGGAAACTAACTGAATTATACGCGATTAACCAAAAACAACTCTTTATTGCTTTCTACAAAATCTTCTAGCACTTTGAAGAAACTCAAGATGTCTTTAGGGTCGTTTTGAACATTGATGGTTATCAATCGTATAAATTCATCGGTTCCAAAACTACCGTAACCAACCAGTAATTCAGAATTCTCATACAATAAAGTACAGATATCCCGAGCTGGTATGTTTTTATAGTTGAAACATATAGAAATGGAGTCTTCATAGCTATAAAGCGTATAATCTAAATGGTCGCTAACATAGTTTCTTGCGATATCTGCTAACTCAAACTGCTTGTCCACAATGTCCTCTAAGCCCTTAGAGCCTACACTTTTCCATAAGGTCCAGAATTTTAAGGCGTCATTTCTACGTCCACATTGGAGTGAAGTTTTACCTAAATTGAATTCATCATGATCCGTTTGATACAAATAACTAGCGTCGTTTGAAAATGAATCGTGTAAATGCTTTTTGTCTCTCACAACAATGATGGAGCAGGTAAGAGGTGTCCCGATCATTTTGTGGGCATTAAAACTGAAGGAATCCACTTTTTCAATGCCTTCGATGAGGTGCTTGTGTTTTTTACTGAATAGCACAGAACCGCAATAGGCGCCGTCTACGTGAAACCAAATATCATGACGTCTACAAACTTCACTTATCGCTGAAATATCGTCAAAAGCTCCCAAAACCGTTGTTCCGGCTGTTGCATTGACCATGGTTGGGGTGAAACCATTCTTAAAATCTTCTTTTATGGCGGCTTCTAGTTCAAGAACGTCCATTTTTCCGAATTCATCCACACCTATATATCGCACATGATCCCTTCCAATCCCTGCGAAAGCGGCATTTTTTGGTGTGCTATAGTGTGATTCTGCAGAAGTATAAACCGTCATTTTCTGTTGAACCCCTTCCTGTCGGATAGTTTCATTCTTAGCATCTCGGGCCATCAGCATTCCCATAAAATTGGTCATGGAGCCGCCCGTTGCAAAGGTTCCGTCGGCATTTTCATCCCAGCCAATCATATCGCAGATCTTACGTAATAAAACTTTCTCAACACCCACTTGTGGCCCAGCGGCTTTGTAGGTATACATGCTATTATTCAGCATAACTGCTAGCAAATCGCCTAAAACTGCTTTATCATTCCTTCCGCCGAACAACTGATTGAAAAAAGCGTTTGTCGCGGTTCTTGGAGTTTTGAAAACCAAATCTTGAAGGGCAACGATTAATTCGGCTTCAGATATTGGCTCCTCCTGTAGCTCCAAATCCAATTCCTCGAAAAGAGAGTCGGCTGGCACATAATCTGCAACGGCTTTATTCGTTTCATCGGCTAAAAGCGCTTCAGTGATGGTGTTAAAAATTTTAAGGGATTCTTTCATTTAATAGATTTTTATGCTTTGTTATGATAACAAATAGGGCCGACGTTGATTGGTCGGCAAGGGAGTCACTAATTTACAACTTCCGAATTGATCTTTACAGCCGTACCTTTTCTAACTACTCTTTTTCTGTTTTTCTTCTGAATTAACATGGAATATTCAAAGGTGTAATCATTTCCTTTAGTAGTTAATACCTTAAATAGAACGGGTTCCTTTTCCGCCTGGTTCTTCGGTCGAAGCTTTTTCATGACATATTCACAGTCGTTCACCCAACGAATAGAGAAAGTGTCAATTTTATTGTCGTAAAAGTCTATTTCAATAGAGTCGTTACGAATGAATTTGGTCTTTTTTAATTCAGTTCCTACGAGGGTTTCAAACTCAAAAGTACCAGTCTTAAAGTTGGCGCAATTCCTTTCTGGGTTTTGACAGCCTATTAGAATGGTGAGTAGGAAAGCAGCTAAAATCTTCTGCATGCAATGGTTTTGTGCAAATTTCTGAAATTTTGGCCAAACCAACCCTATTGATAAGCTTTAAAACTGCCGTCTTTGTAAAAAATTATGATTCTTTCAATTTCAGAGCTGTTTTTTGATTTACCATCCGTTTTAGTTTCTGAAGCTGATTTTTCAATCACGGCATCCCATTTCGATTTTTGGGATTCAGATTCCGAAGCCGTAAATATTTCATTCGATGTGTCCGTTGACTTTTCAGAAGAGGAGGAAGGGAAGTTGCCAGATCCATTTAAAAGCCAATACAATTGTACTTCTGGAAATTGATGCAACACCTTCATGACAAATTCTAAACTTGGTTTATTTCTACCTGAAAGCAAGTGTGAAATAGTGGAGCGATTGAAGTCTATTTTTTCTGAAAATGAGGTAGCCGATAAGCCATAATACTCGAGTATTTTCTGGAGTCTTTTAGCAAATTCGGGGCTGTTTACCATTGTAGCGTGTCATTTTTCATGAGGAGTGTTACAAATGTAATTTATTATAGAACGAATTGCAATAAAACGGGTTGAATCGAATGAACAACGCTGAACTATAACTTCACTAAAAGTAATTTAAATATCTGAAAATAAATGAATTAAAAGTGTAAATATGAAAATGTTAATTAAGATTTGCTAACTGTAGCCAAATCACGCTCTATTTGGTTACAGTTGTACTCGGTTTAGTAGCCATCCCCTGTTTACATTTGTAAACACAGCATTGGTTACCTTTGTCAAAGCAAAAATTATTCAATGGAAATTTCCTCTTGGTATACCCATAATTTTGAGGCCCGATTGAAGGGCCGATATCTTTATTCAAAACACATGGATCCAATCCTCGATGCATATGAAGATGAGTTTTTAATTTCAGTAATTGGTGCTTCAGAAAATCAAAAAAACATCCGTTGTGTAAAAATTGGAAAAGGCAAAAAAGTGGTTTTGGGTTGGTCCCAAATGCACGGAAATGAGTCTACAACCACCAAGGCATTGTTCGATTTTTTTAAATTTTTAACTCAAAAAGATGGTTTTGAAACAGAGATTGCAACTTTTTTAAGCACCTATACCTTTTATATTATACCTGTTTTGAATCCAGATGGTGCTGAACAGTACACGAGAGAAAATGCAAATGGCATCGATTTAAATCGAGATGCAATAGACTTGTCTCAGTCCGAAAGTCGTGTATTGCGTGAAATATTTCGCAGTGTCAAGCCTGATATGTGCTTAAACTTACACGATCAACGCACTATGTACAGTCTTCCTGATGCTAAGAGCGCTACCGTTTCGTTCTTGGCGCCTGCTTCAAATGCCGCTAGGGATGTCACAGACGCGAGAAGAGACGCCATGGGACATATTGCTCGAATGTATAGGGTGTTAAACCATTATATTTCTGGGTATATAGGTCGTTATGACGATGGTTTTAATGAAAATTGCGTTGGTGATACCTTTCAGAAGCTAGGTGTTCCTACTATATTATTCGAGGCTGGGCACTATCCAAACGACTACCAGCGTGAAAAAACAAGAGAATACATCTTTTATGCACTTTTGAGTCTGTTCGAGATCACCAAAGAAGAACAGCCATCTAGTTATGACGATTATTTTTCTATTCCGGAGAACGGGAAGCTTTTTAAGGATGTGATTATTAGAAACGTGGAAATAGCTGGTATAATTACTTCAGTGTCTATTTCTTATGAGGAAGTTCTGGAGGAAAATACGATTCAATTCGTGCCGATTTTGGATAAAATTGGAGGGTTAGATTCATTTTTTGGACATAAAGAGGTCGATGGTGCTGGTGCTAAAATTTTGCTTAATTCTCACGAAAACGTTTTCGTTGGCGAGAAAGTCGCAATGATTGTTGCTGAAAATTCAGGTATTTGCTTATTTTCATAAGATTATTGCAATATTCTTTATGAAATCCTTAATTTTGTTTGCTTAATGTAACTACATATGGCAAAATTTAAACTAGACGAGACGGATCACCACATTCTGGACATGTTAATTGAAAACACCAGAACCCCTTTTACAGATATAGCAAAAAAACTACAGATTTCTGCTGGGACGGTTCATGTTCGTGTGAAAAAGATGGAAGAAGGCGGAATTATCATAGGCTCTTCCTTGACTTTGGACTATAGAAAGCTTGGATATTCTTTTATAGCGTATGTTGGAATATTTTTAATGAAAACTTCACAAACTCAATTTGTATTGGAACGAATCAATGAAATTCCACATGTTACCGTAGCTCATGTTACCACTGGAAAGTTCAATATTTTCTGTAAAATTAGAGCAAAGGATACAAGTCATGCTAAAGACATTATCTATTTAATAGATGATATTGATGGAGTTACTAGAACGGAGACCATGATTTCTCTTGAAGAGAGTATCAATGACAAAAAGCGCTTAATGCACTCCATTTTCAACGAAATATAATTTTGTATTAAAATTAACTAAAGACCCTTTATCATTTGGTAAAGGGTTTTTTACTTTTATACAAAATTAGACGTCATGCACATACACCAACCTACTCCTTCAGAATACAACGACTACTATAAAACATATATCGACCAAGTGGAAGGCGATTCCATTTTGGTGGGTCTACAAAATGGTTTGGAGGCTATAATGACATTCTTTAATGCCATCCCTGTCGAAAAGCATGATTATCGCTACGAAGCATCGAAATGGACACCCAAGGAAATCTTACTACACATTATAGACACAGAAAGAGTATTCGCTTATCGAGCTTTACAATTTGCTAGGTCGGAAGGAGCTGTACTTAAAGGTTTTGATCAGAATGAATTTGCTAAGAACGCAGCTGCGAATGCCAGAAGTATGGAAGATTTGTTGGACGAATATGCAGCAGTACGTATGGCTAACTTGCATTTTGCAAAAAGCTGTTCCGATGAAACCTGGCCGCGAATGGGCGAAGCAAGTGGAAGTCCGTTATCTGTACGAGCTGCCTTTTGCATCATTATTGGGCATGAAATACATCACCTTTCGGTAATAGAAGAGCGATATTTATAGATTACTTACGCTTCCTTATCCAATTTTCCATAAAAATTAAATGCATCGTAAATGAGTTCATTTGGAACAATACAATTGAGTCGATGGATGCCGATATTTTCTAGAAGAACAAACTGAATTTTACCGCTCGTATTCTTCTTGTCGAAGATTAATAATTTGATAATTTCGTCAATTTCTGGCTTAGAAAAATCCACCTTCCTGAAGGTTTTTAATAAGAAAGCACTTGTTTCTTCTAGTTTTTCCTTCGGAAATGAAAATTGTTCATGTGAAATGTAAGTAGCCAAGATCATGCCTATGGCAATGGCTTCACCGTGCAACAGGCTATCTTTTGATGGGGTTTCTAAACAATACGATTCGATGGCATGTCCAAGTGTATGCCCATAATTGAGGGTTTTGCGCAAACCTTGTTCCAAAGGGTCTTCCGTAATGATGCTATTTTTTATAAGAATTGAATCCCAAATCAGTTGAGAGGTTTCATCCGTATGGCTTTGGCTCATGGCCATCGCTTGCTGTAGGTATGTTTCAGAATGAATAAAACCGTGTTTGATCATTTCCGACATGCCCGATTTAAATTGTTCGGGAGGTAAGGTCTCTAGAAATTGGGTATCAACAATGACTGCTCTCGGATTATGAATGATTCCAATTTGATTTTTCAAAGCACCTAGATCCACGCCGTTTTTCCCACCTACGGAGGCATCTACCATAGCTAATAAGGACGTTGGGACATTGATAAAATCGATCCCACGCTGATACGTACAGGCAACAAAGCCACCAAGATCGGTTACCACTCCACCACCGAGATTAATGAGTAGGCTTTTCCGGTCGGCGCCATTCTCAGATAATTGCTTCCATAGTTCAAGACAAGTAGCAATGGTTTTATAGATTTCACCAGCCGGGATAGTCAATTGGATAGGAATGTGGGCCGTATGAAAATGTTCTAAAAAATAGGGAAGACAGTCAACCTGCGTATGTTCATCGGTTAAAACAAATACTTTGGTGGGTTTTATTTCAGAAATAATTTCCTGAAGCGCATCCCAAGCTCCTTCGTTGCAATAAACGGCCCCGCGATCTCTAATTATATTTTTTTCCATTCCGTAGTAAAATAGTCCTTTTTGAGACTTCAAATCTAACTATATTTGTGTTTTAAACTTGACAAATGACCACAAAACATATTTTCGATAATACCGAAATTGCGTTTAAGCTTAAGAGTGATGCCAATTTGGAGCGTGCCTATTTTTTATTTAAAATGATCTCAAAAGAGCCCTTGGTAAAAATAGGGACGGCGGTCACAAAATTCGCGTTGAATCTCAATTTACCAGTAGAAGGACTCATTAGATCGACCGTTTTTGATCATTTTTGTGGTGGTGTGAACGAAAAAGACTGTCTTCCAGTTGTGGATAGTTTGCGTACTGCGCAGGTGTATTCGGTATTGGATTATTCAGTAGAAGGGAAGGAAGAGGAGTCGCAATTTGATGCGACCATGGAAAAGGTGATTGAACTTACCCGTTTTGCAGAGAAGAAGGATGCCATGCCTTTTTCAGTATTTAAACCTACGGGATTGGGCCGATTTGAAATTTGGCAAAAGCAAACCGAGAGGGATCCCCTATCTGATAGTGAACAACAAGAATGGAACCGCATTGTGGCTCGATACGAACGTATTTGCGAAGTAGCACATGAGTGTAATGTTACACTCCTTATAGATGGGGAAGAAACCTGGATGCAGGATGCGGCAGACGCGTTATGCGAACGGATGATGGAGAAATACAACAAGGATAACCCCATTATTTTTAATACGTTGCAATGTTATCGATGGGATCGATTGGATTATTTAAAAGAGCAGCATCAACGCGCCAAGACCAAGGGGTATAAACTAGGTTTTAAAATAGTTCGTGGGGCCTATATGGAGAAAGAAAATGAACGTGCCGAAGAGCAAGGCTATCCAACGCCTATTTGCGCTAGTAAACAGGCTACGGATGATCATTTCAATAGTGTGACTCAGTATATTTTAGATAATTTGCAGGATATTTCATTATTTTTGGGTTCACATAATGAACAAAGCTCTTATTTGGCCATGGAGATTTTGGATGCGAAAGGCTTGTTGCGTAATGATAACCGTGTTTGGTTTGGACAGCTTTACGGAATGAGTGACCATATAAGTTATAACTTGGCCGATGCTGGATATAATGTTGCTAAGTATATTCCATTTGGACCGGTTAAAGATGTGATGCCTTATTTAATTAGAAGGGCAGAAGAGAACACCTCCGTTGCAGGTCAAACCAGCAGAGAGTTGGATCTCCTGAAACGCGAGAAGAAACGTAGAGGAATTTAATATATGAACTAATAACCTATTCTAATGAGTGCAAACGTACCTAAGTCGTCCTTCGATTTTCTTCGGAAATTACAAAAGAACAATCATCGCGATTGGATGCTAGAAAATAAAAAAGAGTACCAAGCGAGTGAAAAAGAGCTGAAATCTTTTTATGCTGAAGTAGAAGGTGGTTTGAACATTGCCGATGAGATCGCGAAGTTAAAAGTCTTCAGAATAAACCGCGATGTACGTTTCAGTAAAAACAAAACTCCGTACAATGTACATCGTAGTGCAAGCTTTAGTAGAGCAGGAGCGCAACGCCGTGGTGGTTATTATTTACGTTTGGAACCGGATGGTAATTCGGCAATGGCGGGAGGTTTCTTTTCTCCAGAATCGGTCGATTTACTTAGAATTCGGAAAGAATTTGAGATGGATGCCACAGAAATACGAGCTATTCTAGATCAGAAAGATTTTAAGAAGGCCTTCGGTGGGTTTAATCAGGAATATGCGGTAAAAACAGCTCCTAAAGGCTTTAGCAAAGAAGATTCGAATATTGATTTAATTAAACTGAAAAGTTATTTTGTAGTACACAAATTTACCGATACCGAGGTTCATTCCAAAGATTTCAAGGATAATCTACTGTATCATTACGAATTGCTACGTCCATATTTTGACTATATGAGCGATGTCTTGACCACCGATTTAAACGGAGCTTCTCTCTTAGATTAAGCCACGCGTTCCAATAGCTGAATATTACTTTTGAGCCGTTCCTTCACGATATTCATCATTCGCTTATTAAGAGCAGAGGAGTTTTGAATATAGGAGGTATACTCGTCCATGGTAAATTGACCAATTACAATCCCTTTCAAAGAGTTCCTAAACTTCATGTCCTTATGAATGGCGTTTTCCATATAGTCCATTCTCTTTTCTATCGATAGATCATAGAATACATTTTTATGCTTTCGAGCATAGTTTCTAAAAACTGCAACCAATAAGTCATTTTGCAGTTTCGCGACGGGGCGTAAGGTTTTGTTCTGAAAGAATTCTTCAGCAGTCATCCCAGGAAGTATTTTTGCTGAAGGTATTTGGGGGCGCAATTGTAATAGTGCGATATCTCTTGGATCCATAACTATTGTGTTTTAATAAAATTAGAAAACTAATGCATAGGTTTCTTCTGAAAACAGGGTAGTTATACACAATGATGTTAACAATTGAATTCATAGAAAAAGACCTGTGAAATCTCTTACCATAGGTTCGAAATAGTACAGGCCTTTTGTATGAATAGGTGACTAAAAATTATTTCTTTAGAAACTCATCTTTCTTTTTAATCGCAGGGGAAGCAATATCATTCCTCTCTACGAACGACATGAATTTTTTAGCTTCTTTGGCCATAATTGCCTTGAAACGAGCTTTCTCTTTTTCAAAATCTTCTGAAATAAGTTTAAAATTCTCTTTTCTTGCAGCAGATACTCCGTCATAACTTCCAGATACTCCCGAGTAAAGCGTTCCCATGCGCTCTCTCAATTCTGGTTCTGCAGAAGCCACATAGTTATCACCTGTGGTAATCACTAAATCCTTCCGAAGTGATTCTAAAGCATCGATTAATTTTTGGGCAGATTTCTTGCCTTTAGGGTGTGATTCGATGACAGCCCTCGCTTGGTTTTGAATTTCGTTTACTTGATACACCATATAAGCGAGATCCTCTACCATATTAAACAAGATGCCTGTGAGCTCCTCTTGTTCTTTTCTTTCTGCCAAGCTAGTTAGTGAAGAAGCATCGTATTTGGTTTCTATAATTTGTTCGTAGGTTTTCTTTCCTTTAGTCAAGACCACCTTGTATTTTCCAGCAGGTGTTCGTTTAGGCGAAAATCCTGCAAAATCTAGAGTTTTACCCTCAGCCGTTTTTGGGGAACTACTATTGAAGCTCCAGTTCACCACATTGATCCCTTTGGATTTACCTGGAGATAAGGAAGTAATTTTATTTCCTTCCATGTCTTGGACTTCCATCGACATCTTGCCAAACGTATGTCTCTTTTTTAGATAGTAAATAATACGTCCTGCGGTAGATTTATTTCGACCTACAAATTGTGTTTCGGCACCAAAACTGCCTGAAAACCCACTATCTTCGACCATTGTAAATGGTTCCGATTTGAAAAAGTGAACGTCTGTACTCAGTACTTCTTGATTCAGTTCACGCAACGGACTAATATCATCAATGATGATCACACCACGACCGTGGGTACCCATGACCACGTCATTAGTTCTCTTTTGCATGTCAATAAAATGAACAGCTACGGGAGGCATGTTATTTGTGAATTGTGACCAATTGCTTCCGCCATCAATAGTAACATACAGTCCAAATTCAGTTCCTAAAAACAGTAAATCTTCATTCACATAATCTTCTTGAATATTACGTACAAAGGCATTTCCTTGAATATCATCAGTGATGATATTTTTCCATGTTTTTCCGAAGTCGGTCGTTTTCATGGCGTAAGGTTTCATGTCTCCACTGGTGTGCCCATCAAAAACAGCATAGGCAATTCCTTTGCCGTGAACGCTGGCCTCAATATGGTAAACCCAAGTATTGGCAGGAATTCCGGTAAGGTTGGCCGTTACATTGTCCCAAGTCTTTCCTCCATTTTGAGTCACTTGAATGTTTCCATCATCGGTACCAACCCAAAGAATGTTTTGATCTAAAGGAGATTCAGCAATCGTAAAGATGGTTGTATGGTTTTCAGCACCACTATTGTCTACAGAAAGTCCACCTGAGTTGGATTGGTCTTGTTTTGTAGGGTCATTGGTGGTTAAATCTGGCGAAATAACCGCCCAGCTATCTCCCATGTCATCACTTTTATGTAGGTATTGACTACCCATATAAAAACGATCCGGCATGTGCGCACTTACTGCCATGGGTCCGTTCCAGTTGAAACGCAGTTTGTCCATTCCACCTTCTTGCAGTGGTTGTACTGTTTTGGTTCTATTTCTATCCACATCATAGCGCCAAACGTTTTGGGCCCCTTGCATTTCAGAATAAATAATATTTTTAGTAGGGTGCTTTAACACTCTAAATCCGTCGCCATATCCAACACTATTCCAATCGCGGGCATTTACACCACCCGGAGAAGAAGAAGGTCCATACCAACTTCCATTATCTTGCAATCCGCCATACACATTGTACGGTTCAGCATCGTCTACACTAATATGGTAGAATTGGGAAAGGGGTAAGTTTTCTACAATTTCCATGGTAGTTCCACCATTCCAAGAGCGGTAAACTCCACCATCTGTTCCGCAGAACAAGTGATCGCTATCGGTAATATGGAAGGCAATATCGTGGATATCGCTGTGCATTCGTCCTAAATCTTTAAAGGTCTTTCCACCATCACGGCTAATGGAGCCATTCAATCCACCTTTTACAACTACATCTGGATTGCGTGGGTCAATCGTAATTCTAGAAAAGTAAAAAGGGCGTACTACCAAACCGAAATCGTTATTAAGGTGTTCCCAGCTGTTCCCAGCATCCGTGGATTTCCACAAACCATTTTTTGTTTTGTCTTCCGTTTCTAAAACTGAGTATATGATGTTTGAGTCACTTGGTGCTACTGCTACAGCAATTCGGCCTAAATCACCTGCCGGAAAACCGTTGTGAATTTTATTCCAGCTGCCGCCACCATCGGTAGACTTATATAAAGCACTGTTGGCTCCCCCAGATGCAAAGCCCCATGCACTTCTTCTAAACTCCCACATGGAAGCGTATAATATGTTCGGATTTTTAGGATCCATGATTACATCACCAGCTCCAGTTTTTGCATCTACGTATAAAATTTTATTCCAAGTTTTACCTCCGTCAGTTGTTTTGTAGACACCTCTATCTTCACTATCGCTCCAAAGCGCTCCTAATACTCCTACGTATACTTCGTTGGTGTTGTTGGGGTTTATCACTACGGAAGCGATACGTTCACTTTTTTCGAAACCGGGAATTTCTTTCCAATTACTACCACCATCTGTGGAGCGGTAGAGTCCGTTACCAACAGAAACCGAGTTCCTAGTCCATGTTTCTCCTGTTCCAACCCATATCGTCTGATCTGGATCTTTCGGGTCTAAAGTAACTACTCCAATAGATTGAGCGTATTCATCAAAGATAGGAGAGTAGGTAGCCCCTCCATCAACCGATTTCCATACACCACCACCTGCAGTTCCTGCATACATAATACGAGCATTGGTAGGGTGCATTTCTAGGTCGTTGATTCGACCACTCATTAATGCAGGGCCAATATGGCGGGCTGTCATATCGCCGAATAACTGTTTTCCTTTAAGGGTGATTTCTTGTGCGTCCACAGTTAATGGAAGCACCATGATTGCACAGAGCAGGGTAAGAAATTTTTTCATCTTTGGTCGTTTTGTTAGCTGACAATTAGAGTCAAACTAGGTGGTTTTGGTGTAATTAATTCTTCAGAAGGAATCGTAACGATTGTTTCTGAATTTATGCAAGGAAGTCTTCGTAAACAAAAATCCCCGACGGGCAGGGATTTTTGATACGTATATGTTACAACTTAATTTTTGCTTTCAGCCTCTGCAGCGGGTGCTGGGTAGGCGAATATCGTATCGTCAAATGTTAGATTGAGGATAATATTTTTCATGGTTATTTCTTGACCGCCAGGCTGATCCTTGACTCCTTCAGAAATCGAGAATGGGAAGTAAAGACCGTCTACTTCTTGGTAGTCGCTCATTTTTGTTTGACCAATCGTTCCTGCAGAAGGACCACTTTTAACTTCTTTTTCCACTACGATAGGTACAAAGTTCTCTGTATCAAAATAATAGAAAGTGATGTCTTGCTCCTCTTTTCCATCAACCATGATGGGTTCTTTAGTTAATTTGATTTTAAACGTCTCGGTACCATCGACAGTTTCGGTTCCGATCAATTCTATTGAATGCCCTTTAGATGCATAATCAATAAACGGGTCTGGGAAGTCGTTGATGTCGTTTTTATAATTAGATGTTGCCTCTGCATCACTTTTTTCTGCTGCCATCGTCATTTGGTTTGTTGACCAAAGCGTTTCACCATCATAGACAGATTGATAAAAGGTCTGACCTTGGAAGTCTGCTTTCGCCATGGTCTTGCCATCAGCTTTTTGAACCATCTCAATGGGAAGCTCCATTCCTTGGAAGTTTACACTTCCTTCGAATTTCAAAGAAGTGATTTTTTTCCAGTTTTCAAGTCCCCCAGTATTTTCAAAGTAATTGGCAATAATTTCGTCTGCCGTCTGCGCTGTTGCAATAGGGGAGATTGCTAGAATTAATAACGCAACAAATAGAGTTTTTACGGTTTTCATTTCTTATGATTTAAATTTGATATAAAGGTAAGACCTCGGAATGTAAATTTTGTTACAATCTGACTAATTTTTTTTGAATTCAACGCTGTTCAATTATGTATCTTTACGGAAAAGACGCACGATGAAGTTTGGAAAAGTGGACGATCCATCGATAATTGATTTTAGCTTGCCCGGTGATCATAAAGACACCCAAAAAGTACTTGCACAGTATAAAGTTACTTCAAAACCCAACCTTTATGTAGGTTGCGCCAAGTGGAACCGCACCGATTTAAAAGGGTTTTACCCCAGAGGGACTAAAGATGAATTGACTTATTATTCCACCCAATTCAATTCGATCGAATTAAACGCTACTTTTTACCGAATTTTCCCAGCGGCTACTTTTGCAGATTGGTATGAAAAGACTCCGGCCGATTTTCGCTTTTTTCCGAAGGTACATCAAGGAGTAACCCATTGGAAACGCTTGAACGATTTTGAAGCTTACCTCAATGATTATATTTTAAATGCGTCCAATTTAAAGGAAAAATTAGCCATGCCATTTGTGCAACTACACAGCAATTTTGGACCCAAGAACATGGAGCGATTGGTTCCTTTCTTTGAGGCCATCCCAAAGGACATTAAGATTGCCGTGGAATTTCGGCATACCGAATGGTTCAATGATGAAGTCATTGCCAATGAATTGTACGAAATCCTGGAGCGCTTCGATGTGACTAACATAGTTGTGGATACGGCAGGAAGACGCGATCTTATGCATATGCGAATGACCAGCAATTCGGCCTTTATTCGATACAATGGGGCCAACCATAAAAGTGATTACACACGTATGGATGCTTGGATTGATCGCTTGGAAGAGTGGGTAGCACAAGGACTTCAGAATATTTATTTCTTTGTCCATCAAAATATTGAAAAGGCGTCACCACTGTTGTCTGCTCATTTTATTAAAAAGGCCAACGAACGATTCGGAACTCAATTAAATATACCTCAATTAGCTCAAATTAAATCAAAATATTAGCAGATGAATTTTCACACACGGAAATGGATTAAGCCAGAAGACCTTAACCCCAATGGAACCTTATTTGGTGGCCGATTACTAGAATGGATTGATGAGGAAGCAGCTTTGTACGCTATTATTCAGCTGGAAAACCCACGTACAGTGACCAAATTTATGAGTGAGATTAATTTCAGAAGCTCTGCCAAAAAAGGGGACATTATTGAAATTGGATTAGAATCGGTAAAATTTGGAACAGCTTCGTTGACATTGGCATGTGAAGTCCGAAATAAAATGACACGAGAAACCATTATTACTATTGATGCCATTGTTATGGTAAGCTTAGGTAAAAATGGTAAGCCAGCACCGCATGGCAAAATACAAACTGAATATGTGAGTGACCGAATGAAAGATCGCTAATTGAAATTCTTGCCTCCTATATCTTCGATATCTCTTCCAGAAGGGACTTCGAATAATTCCAAACCAAAATAGGATACGGCTGCAATTAAGTGATCAAAAATATCGGCTTGAATGTGCTCGTAATTTTCCCATTTTTTATCGTAGCTAAAGCAATATATTTCAACGGGAATCCCTTTTTCTGTTGGCGCTAAATGGCGTATCATAAGGAACATGTCTTTATTGATTGCCGGATTTTCGTGAAGGAATGAATCGGCGTATTTTCTAAAGACTCCTAAGTTAGTTTGCCTTCTTCCATTAAGTTCATGAGTAGTATCTACTTCGTTACTTTTGTTGTAGCGCAATATATCCAGTTCTCGGTGCTCGATATAGGGTTTAATCAAATCTATTTTTTTCAATTCAGCTAAGGCTTCAGAAGATAAAAATTTGACAGAATTCTGTTTGATAAATAAAGCTCTTTTAATACGACGCCCGCCGGCTTCCTGCATTCCTCGCCAATTTTGAAATGAGTCGCTAATAAGGCTATAAGTAGGTATGGTTGTAAAGGTATTGTCGAAATTTTGTACGCGCACAGTGGCAAGGTTGATTTCTATTACAGTTCCATCCGCTCCAAATTTGACTACCGTAATCCAATCTCCAATACGAACAATATCATTAACCGAAACTTGGATGCTTGCTACAAACCCAAGGAGTGTGTCTTTAAAAATGAGTAAAATAGCCGCTGAAGCTGCCCCCAAGGTAGCTACACTCTTTAATGAATAATCGGTTAATATGTTCACTAGAAAGAAAATACCGACGCCCCAAGCAAAAATCATCAACACCTGTAAATAGCTTTCCAGAGGTTTGTCGCTGTATTTCTCTCCACTCCCTCTTAGATAGTCATTGGTGGTTCTTAGAACACTTCGGAAAACAAGGATGCACAAAATGACAAAACAGACCTCTGCAATCTTAAGCACAAAATCCATTACACTTGCGTAGTCGTTGAATAGAATAGGAATGAGATACCAAAGAACTCCCAATGGAATAAAATGAGCCAAGAATTTTGGAAAGTTACTTTTAACTAAAAAATTGTCGAACGAAGTCTTTGTTCTAGTGCTAAACGCCTTAAATAACTGAACAATAACCTTGCGAGTCACAATGTCCAGCAAAATAATGAGAGTTCCTACTGCGATTACCACCAACGCTGTATTTAGGAATGTAGCCCATGTTTCAGACATGCCTTGCTCTTCTAAGTATAGCTTTAGGAAGTTGGAATATTCGATAAGTTTTTCTTTGAAGATCATAGGTATTTTTTTTCAGCGTAAAAAGGACCAAAAGGGAGTATTGAGCAAAGCATCACAATGAATAAGGTACCCCATGACCATTGTAGTCGCTCTTTCATGAAGTAAGCACCCAAAATATATAGTATGAAAAGAACACCATGGGCCATTCCCACAATTTGCACAAGCTGTGGTAGGTCCCAAATATATTTTAGTGGCATGGCTATGCCAAGCAGCACTAGAAAAGACAAGGCCTCCAAGATACTAATTATACGAAATGATTTTACTGAAATATTCACGATTCAATATTTTGTGCAAAGATACTTCGACTGGGTATACGATTTGGTATTTTAAGATTATTTTACGAATAGTTGTTGCATAAAGTTGGTATCTTTTCGGCTTATAAAACCAAAATCAACCCTTATGAAATACCTTACCTGCTCTGGAATATTAGTATTCTCTTTGTTTTTTTCTTCCTGTTCTAATAATTCTTCAGAAAAAGAGAGCGCCGACACAGAATTTAAACTTGAATACGAAAAGTTTGTACTCGATAACGGTTTGGAGGTAATACTTCATGTTGACAAGAGTGATCCTATTGTTGCTGTTGCTACGGTGATGCATGTAGGATCGAATAGAGAAAAGCCGGGGAAGACGGGATTTGCTCATTTTTTCGAGCATATGTCTTTTAATGATTCTGAGAATGTACCCGTTGGAGCTAATAGGAAAATGATCCCAGAATGGGGTGGAAGTCGAAACGGCGGAACCTGGTCGGATGGAACTATCTATTATGAAGTAGTGCCTAAAGATGCCTTCGAAAAGATTCTTTGGATTGATAGCGATCGTTTTGGCTATATGATTAATACGGTTACTGATGCAGCACTAGAGCGCGAAAAGCAGGTTGTGAAAAATGAAAAACGACAACGTGTAGACAACTCACCTTATGGATATACAGATGAGATTATTCGAAAGAACCTATATCCAGAAGGGCATCCTTACAGCTGGACTGTTATTGGTTCGCTTCCTGATCTTCAAGCAGCTACGCTAGATGATGTAAAGGAATTCTACAATCAATATTACGGTGCTTCCAATGCGTCCTTAGTGATTGCTGGAGATATCGATATTGCTGAAACAAAGGAATTGGTAAAAAAGTGGTTTGGTGAAATTCCTAGTGGACCAGAAATTGAGCCATTACCAGCTATGCCGGTTACCTTAACCGAAACCAAATCGCTGTTTTTTAAGGATAACTTTGCTAAACTACCGGAGCTTCGTATGGTCTATCCAACAGTTGAGAGCTATCATACAGACTCTTATGCCTTGCAGGTATTAGGACAATTGTTGAGCGGTAGTAAAAAGTCTGCGTTGTTTAAAACAGTGGTGGAAGAAAAGAAATTGGCTCCCAATGTAAGAACGTATCAAAGTAGTAATGAATTGGCAGGTGAATTTGTGTTTATAGTGAGAGCCAATGAAGGCGTTTCCTTGGACGACGTAAAAGGAGCTTTGGAATTGGGACTCACCAATTTCGAAACCAATGGGTTTACCGACAATGAATTGGAACGAATCAAAGCAGAATTAGAGACCCAAGTATACTACGGTGTTGCCACGGTACTAAACAAAGCATTTCAACTAGTACGAGACAATGAGTTTGCTGGTGACCCAGAAATGACTCTTAAAGGAACAAAATTATTGCAAAGCGTGACTCGAGAAGATGTACTGCGAGTCTATAACAAATATATTAAAGGACAGCATTATGTGATGACTAGCGTAGTGCCCAAAGCCACTCCTGAGTTGGCAGTTGCGGGCGCTAACGAAGCTTCTGTTTGGATTGAAGAAGTAGGAGATATGGCTGCGAATGAAGAAGTAAGTCAAGGAGACGAGGCAGAATATGAAAAAACGCCTTCTACCTATGATCGTTCTGAACCAGCATTTGGAGAAGCTCCCTTATTCAAAATGCCTGCTGTTTGGCAAGGAGAAATGGCTAATGGCATGAAGCTTTTAGGGATTGAGAGTGACGAATTACCTTTGGTGAGTTTTACGATATCAATTCCCGCAGGACACAATATGGATCCAATGGATAAATCAGGTTTGGCAGTTTTTACGGCCGACTTGATGAACGAAGGGACCACAAACAAGACTTCAGCCGAGCTAGAAGAAGCCATTGGTTTGCTTGGTTCCGGAGTCTCGATCAATGCAGGATTGGAAGACTTTACTATTTCGGGTAATTGTTTGTCTAGAAACTTTGAAGCGACGATGGCCATTGTAGAGGAAATGCTGTTGGAACCGCGCTGGAATGAAGATGATTTTGCTCGCTTAAAGCAGGAATTGAAAACGAATTTAAAGGGTAGAGAGGCAAATCCGAGGGCCATAGGCGCAACTAACTTCAATAAGTTGGTGTACGGTCCAGATCATATCTATTCGGTGCCTGCCAGTGGAACATTAGCTTCAGCAGATAACTTTACGCTGGAGGATGCCAAAGATTTTTATGGAAAACTATCTCCCAACGGTGCATCATTCAAGGTGGTTGGAAACGTTGATAAAGCAAGAATACAGAATGCATTGTCTAGTCTTTCTGAAAAATGGACGGGAGAAGCCATTGTGGTGCCAGTACAAAAGCAACCGGAGCCCTTGACCGAAAGTGTACTTTATTTTATTGATGTGCCAAATTCAAAGCAATCGGTGCTTTACATTGGGAGTCTTGCATTGGCGGCTGATAATGAGGATGCGGCCAAATTAGACTTTGCCAATGAAATATTAGGCGGAGGTTCCAGCGGAAGATTATTTCAAACCTTACGAATTCAAAAGGGGTATACCTATGGTGCAGGTTCTGGTGTTCCATCGCGAAAAGAGGTAGCACCATTTACAATAAGCTCCAGTGTACGTAGTAATGCAACCTTACCTTCTCTTGAAATCATCAAGGAAATGGTGGCGAGTTATGGTGCCAATTTTACGGAAGCTGAAGTAGAACTTACCAAAAACAAGGTGGTGAAGGCTAATACACGCGCCTTCGAATCGCTTAATGCTAAGTTGAGTATCCTAACCAATATTGATAAATACGGAAAGTCATTGGATTACATCGATGGCGAACAACAGATACTTGACGCTATGCAGTTAACCGATTTCCAAGACATGATTGACACCTATATGCAGGAAGATAAAATGGTTTATGTGGTAGTTGGAGATAAGGCTACTCAGTTTGAGGAGGTAAAGAAATTAGGAAAAAAAGTGGTGGAGTTGGATATCTTCGGAAATGTGGTTGATTAATCACAACGAAGGATAAAGATTTTATTCACAAGGCAGTGGATCATTCAATGTAGGATAGCTCCAGTTTTTTCTGAAGCTATAATGCCACCATTCGGTTCGGACGGTGTTGAAGCCTTGAAGCCGCATGCCGTCGATGAGCAATTTTCGATGCGCTAAAACCTCTTCAGAAAAGTTGAAATTATCAATATGAGCTGCTCTTCCGAAGAAGTCGTAGTCACTGCCCATTTCCACGTAGCATCCTTCCAGTGTAACTAGTGTAATATCAACTGCGGCCCCTTTATTATGAATACTTCCTTTTCCGTATGGATTGGCGACATAGGTAGGTCGTGGAACTTTTGCCCACATCTTTTTTTGAACGTCTAGCGGACGGTAGCAGTCGTATAGCTTTATTTTATAACCCTTTTCACAAAAGTATTGGTTGGCTGCTAGTAACGCTTCGGCTACTTCGGTTTGGAGCAAGCACTTTGCACAATCATAGAGTGTTTCACCAATAAAGTTGTTAAGCGTCGCATAACGGATCTCATAGTCAAATTCCGAAGAAAGTGTAGCTATATCAACAAGAGATTGGGCTTTCGTATTCAGAAATACCAGTAGGAAACACAGTAGGGATAGTTTTCTTCTCAAAATTAAACTCGTAAAGGCTGCATGGAAAATTAATGAATATTTAGTAGATATAGAACGATTGCCTTTGTAACTTTAACTTTAAAATTAATAGATGAGAAATTTACAAGGGCAGGTGGCTCTTATTACAGGAGGAACCAAAGGCATAGGTTACGGCATAGCAGCGGCATTTTTGAAAGAAGGGATGAACGTTGTAATAACTGGACGTAAAAATGAAACGATTCGCGAAGCCTTGAGAACGTTGAATGGCCAAGGGAACGATTCAGCTTATGCGATTGGCTTGGTAGCGGACGTGCGTGAATATGAGAGCATGGAGAATTTGGTCGTTCAGATTGAAGAAGAATTTGGTAAAATTGATGTGGTTGTGGCGAACGCTGGAGTAGGCCATTTTGGCTCTATACGGGACTTAAGTTTAACCCAATGGCACGAAACCATAGGAACCAACCTTACGGGCGCCTTTTATACGCTTAAAGCTACGGTAGAACATTTAATTAAGTCGAAGGGGTATTACATTAGTATTTCTAGTTTAGCGGGAACTAATTTCTTTGCTAATGGTAGCGCATACAATGCGAGTAAATTTGGTTTGACAGGTTTTACGCAAGCGGTTATGTTGGATTTGCGAACCTACGGGGTGAAAGTTAGTACGATTATGCCAGGCAGTGTTTCTACACATTTTAATCATAACCAACCAGATGAAAAAGGGGCTTGGAAAATACAGAGTGAAGATATTGGTAAGCTAGCTGTAGATTTACTACATATGAACCCTAGAACCTTACCGAGTAAAATTGAAGTGAGACCAACAATGCCACCTTCCAAATAAGTTATTTTTTAACGGGATCACTTTTACCGCTAAGGACCCAATCGACAGCAGCTTCTAAGTTAAAGAACCTCTTAATCGGAGCTTTTGAAAAGATTCGCTCTAATGCGATATTCATGGCTCCCAGCTTGCTATAGGTCACTATGTTAAATGATTCAATCTTATGTCGTTCTCTATAGAAGTTAAGCCAATCTTTGGGTTGTAGAGAGTAGGAATGAATGCGATTGGAAATATAGGCAATGTCAATATCTGATGAACCAAAATGCTCATATACTCTTTCGATAAGAACTTTGACTGCATCCCAGCCAACATGTTCGCCTTCATGTACTTGACCAATAATGTATTTGTCGAAAACGTAAAAGTCGCCGAAATCCAGCACTAATTTTACTCTATACGTATCTTTAAAGACAGAGTTTTCAACGGTAACGGGGATAGTTGAGTTCATCAATATAAAGGTAATAATTTTTTAGAATAGTACAAATAAAAACGGCTCCAACTAAATGTTGAAGCCGTTTTATGAATGCAAAGTATGGACTAATTTGCACTCAATAATGCCAAAAATTTGTCCAAATTCGGCAGGATTACAATTCTGGTTCGTCTGTTTGTGGATCGTCCTTCTTTCGTTTCATTTTCAGCAATGGGCTGATAACTACTACGTCCAGCGGCAATCAATTTCTCGGGAGCAACGCCAAAGTCATCCTGCAACTTTCTAATCACTGCAGTGGAACGCTCAACGCTTAGTTCCCAATTGTCTTTTACATATGCGCCCTTTTTCACAGTTTGAGCATCGGTATGTCCTTCAATAAGTACTTCCATTGCTGGTTCACTATTGATAACATTGGCCAAACGCTGTAACAGATTGTCTGCTTTAGGGTTCACACGGAAACTACCCGATTTGAACAAGAGTTTATCAGAAATGGTAATCATAACTACCGTTTCATTGATATCAATGGTGATATCATCCTCTTCGCCTTCGGCAATCAAGGAATTGTCTAAATTCTTCTTCAAATTGTACGAGATGATCAAATTCATAGAATCCTCCAGCGTACGCGCTTCGGCCAATTCATTTTGATCCACATTGGCAAGAGCTGCCTTCATTTGTTCTTTATCCTTATTCGATAAAACTACGTTTCCGTAATTTTTAAGGCTGTTGTTCTCTAAGTCCATATTTGAATTGGTTAAGGACTTGATTTTAGAATTGTAGCTGGTCACACGCTCTTCAATTTTAGCGTATTTGGCTTCAATTTCTTCCTTCTCAACTTGGGTCTTGGTGAGAGTAGATCTAGTTTCGTTGTACTGGCCTTCCAGTTCAACATACTTTTTTTTAGAAACGCAGGACATAAATAAAAATGACCCACTAAGCAGGGTTAGTGCGAAAACTTTTTTCATTTTACTAAGTATTATGGTTTGTGGGTGCAAGAAAAAAAATATGTGTCAAAAAACACAGTTAACAAATGCTATAATTTTGTTAATTAACTTCATATTAGAGGTTAAGTGTCATTTTTTCATGAATTTTCCTACTAAACAGAAATGAAGACCCTTTAATTTAAAATGATGTCTGTTTTATTAATAATTTTGGAGGAAATTGTTATTTTGTAGAATATGAAAAAGAATCGCTTCGTCATCCCGTTTTTGTTTGTGTTGTTATGTTTGTTTTTTTCTGAAATGAAAGGACAAGAAGAACGCTACAGTAAAGTATCCGTAAATATTGAAGACAACACTATTCTGGGTCAGTTGATTGATTTAGGAATGGCTATTGACCACATGGAATACCTTACTGACAATACCATCGGGTTTTATGTGAACCAAAGTGAACTAAGTAGATTAGAAGAGGAGCAAATAACCTTCTCCGTTGAAATAGCCGATTATAAAGCGTTCTATCAAAAACAAAAAGAAGATGATGTTGAGGCACTAGCGGCTATGACGCGTTCTGCGAATGTAGCCGACGGATTTGATTTGGGCTCTATGGGTGGTTTTTATACTTATGATGAGGTGGAAGCCAAGCTCGATGAGATGGTTCAGGATTATCCCAATCTAATTACAGCCAAAGCTAGTATTGGAACTAGTGCGGAGGGAAGAGCGATTTGGATGGTGAAAATATCAGACAACCCTAATGTAGATGAAGCAGAGCCAACAGCCTACTTCGACGCGCTACACCATGCCAGAGAACCCCTTTCTATGGCGACGACCATAAACTATATGTTTTGGTTATTGGAAAATTATGACACCAATGAGCAGGTTCAGTATTTAGTGGATCACAGAGAAATCTATTTTGTTCCTGTGGTAAATCCAGATGGCTATGAGTACAACAGAGAGACCAATCCAGATGGAGGTGGACTGTGGCGTAAAAACCGAAACCCAAATGATGGAGTTTGTTTTGGAGTAGACTTAAATCGAAATTATGGTTTTGGTTATGCCAATGATAATTCATGTTCAAGCCCAGACCCTTGCTCTGGTATTTATCGAGGCGAAGGAGCGTTTTCTGAACCAGAGCCATCGGCCGTACGAGATTTAATGACATTGATAAATCCAAAGACTGCCTTTTCAACGCATTCTACCGCAGGGAGTTGCTTGATGCCTTATGGTTTTGATGCTTCTCCACCAGCTTTCAGCATATATTCTGAATGGGCCTCCGTATTCCTAAGTGAAAATAATTACCCTTACGGAGTGACCGCTCAAATGCTAGGCTACACCTCATGTGGTGTGACGCGGGATTATTTGCATTCCGAAGGAATCTATACCTGGACTCCAGAGATTGCAGGACAAGGGTTTTGGCCACCAGAGAGTACCATTTTTGATTTGGTAGGAGAAAATGTATTTCCGATGTTTTATCAGTCATGGATATCGGGCGCCTATGTTGATGTTCAAAGCCATCAATTATTGGGTGACGCCTTATTAGGGGATTCGTTTCCTCTTGTAGTTGAAGTTAAAAATGTTGGGGTAGGAGCAGCTGCTGAAAATGTGATGGTTCAAGTTACATCTCCTAATGCAGGAATTACCATCAGTGCCCCATTCAATTATGGAAGTGTCCTTCAAAGGGATAGAGCCGATAACCAAGGAGATCCATTTACCGTAATTGTTGACAATGATTTTGATGCCGATTTTTTCACTCTAGAATTAACAACATTTCAGGATGGTGTCGTAAACGATGTGTTAGAGATTCCAGTGTACGTTGGTGAAAAGGAACAACTATTTTTTGATGATGCGTCTTCTGGCGACGAACAATGGATAGCCTCTGGAAATGGAGACCAATGGGGCGAAGTCATTGATGATGCCTACAGTGGAACCATCTGTTTTGGTGATTCAAATGGGGGTAACGGATCTAATAACACATTGAACTACTTCGAGCTTGTTAGTACATTCGATTTTAGCGACACTACTACGCCTAGCGTTTCATTTATGGCCAAATATGCTTTGGAACAAGGAGATTTTGTTGATTTTCAAATTTCACTTGATGAAGGTGTTAGTTGGGATACCTTACTTAGTTTTACCCTTAGTGAACCGTGGCAACCTTATTTTATAAATCTGAATAATTACGCAGGCGAACCTTCAGTACGGCTCCGTTTTACAATGGAAACGGATAATTCTGTTCCTGCCGATGGATTTTATTTTGACGATTTTGATATTACAAATTATAGCAACGTTATTTTGGATACGGAAACGTTTGCCTTGGAAAGCAGCTTGATTATACAGCCCAATCCGTTTAGTAGCGAAATTGAGATTGCTTGGAATGATAATCTATTTTCGGAAGCTCCAGGGGTAGCTCTTTATGACATCCAAGGACGAAAAATGAAATTAATACAAACTAGTACGCCTTCAACCATGCTTATTTCTAAATTGGATGCCTTTACTTCAGGGGTCTATTTTTTGAAAATTACGCATGAAAACAAAGTGGTTAAAACATTTAAAATGGTGAAGCAATAATGACAGGTTTCGATCAAATCCCGAGAGAGGTTCCTCATCCAGATAATAACACACCGCTGGATGTAACAAATCCGTTTGAGCTTATTGTTTATATCATTATCCCAATAGCCTTGATTGTACTTTATTTTTTTCTTCGGAAGAAACGAAAAGCCAGTCAAAAGAATGAAGAAGAGAATAATCAATAAAACAATCATTTTGGTTTAATTGTTGCTATGCTTATGACAAAGAATTTTAATATGAAGAGAGTTTTGTTTTTGTGTATTGCCTTAGGCTTGATAAGCACTTTGACTTATGCCCAATTGGATACGAACAACAATTCGGTGCGTTTTGAAAATGAGGATACCGAAATCCACAACCCTAGTGGTCTTCAGATGCCGGCGCGAGTAAAACCTAGTTTAACTATTCCAAAAGAGGAAAGAGACCCTTCAGCTAGCATGTCTATTGGGACCGATGAGCCAGAGCCTTTCGACATGATGAAAGGAGATGGATTATTACTCAACGACAAAGGGAAAGCGCCCAAGGCGTTTACTAAAGACAAAGAACCCTTGCCTGAGTTTGGTAAAGATCAATATTTAGGAGAAATTAAAACAGGGTCTCTGTTTTTAAGCATAAAATATCGTGATCATGAATTTGTAGATGGCGACCGCATTCGTGTCTATGTGAATGATGATATTGTACAATCCAGTGTCTCTTTAAATGGAAGTTTCTCCGGCTTTATATTAACGTTAGAGGAAGGTGAGAACATCATCGCCTTTGAAGCACTTAATCAAGGTTCATCAGGGCCTAACACAGCAGAACTCCATGTTTATGATGAAAATGGATTTATCGTTTCTGCCAAAGAGTGGAATCTTTTAACTGGAAATGTGGCCAGAGTAAAGGTGATTAAGGAATAAATTCTTCTAAGGAACTAACTCATCTAACGGCTCACAGTCTCCACGTTTCATACCTTCAATCGTATATTTCCCAACTCGGTATCTGGCTAATCGAAGCGTTGGAAATCCAACCGCCGCTGTCATTTTCCGGACCTGTCGAAATTTCCCTTCCGTTAAAGTAATAGAGACCCAAGAAGTAGGGCCATGACGTTCGTCTCTAACGCGTTGATTTGTTGCAGGTAATTGAGGTGTGTCAATAATTTCAGCCTTGCAAGGCTTGGTACGATATGACTTTCCTTGTATGGATATCATAATCCCTGTTTGAATCTCGAGTATCGCTTTCGAAGAAATGACCCCATCCACTTGGGCGTAATACTCTTTTTCTATACCCGAACTATTGATTTCATGACTTAACTTCCCATTGGTAGTAAGTAGCAAAAGCCCTTCACTGTTCTCGTCCAAACGGCCAACAGACATGGTGTCCGGGTGGAAATTATACAATTCACCTAAAAAATTCTTTTTATGACTTTTATGTTGTCTGCTCACAAACTGACTAACATAGCCATAGGGCTTATAGAGTTTGTAATGAAGGTCAAGAGCTTGGTTCATATTATTTCTGAAAAACTTCCGCTAAAATACAGCAATTAGTTCTTCAATAAATAGTATATTAATAAGATAATAACACTTATGCCCTGTAGACGTTGGGATTAAACGTACCTTTGCAGGAATAATTTAAAATCATAAGTACTAAATGGCAGGATCACAAGAGACCTACGGAAAAAAAGAACGCGAAAAGAAACGCTTGAAAAAGCAAGAAGAGAAACGGAAAAAGAAGGAAGAACGCAAATCATTATCTAACAAAGGCGGAAGCTTAGAGAGTATGTTAGTGTATGTTGATGAAAACGGACACTTCACAGATACACCTCCAGATCCTTCTTTAAAGGCTGAAATTGACCCAGAAGATATCATTTTGGGAATCCCTAAAAAAGAAGAAATGGAACCAGAAGATCCTGTACGTCAGGGTACGGTTGATTATTTCGATTCTTCAAAAGGGTTTGGCTTCATCATAGATGCTGAAAACAAGGAACGTTATTTTGTTCACGTAAGTGGAACATTAGAGGAAATTGTAGAAGGGAATCGCGTTAGTTTTGAACTGGAAAGAGGTCAAAAAGGAATGAACGCCGTAAGGGTTAAAAAGGTTTAGTACTTCATATGTCTACATTTAAGGAGTTGGGTATCCGAAACGATTTGGTTAAGGGCCTTAAGGAATTGGGTATAAAAACTCCAACCGAAATTCAATCCAATGTTATCCCTGTTTTACTGGGCTCTAACACCGATTTGATTGGCTTGGCTCAGACAGGGACAGGTAAAACTGCTGCCTTCGGATTGCCAATACTACAGCAAATAGATACTTCTAAAGCTGAGATTCAAGCACTTATTTTAGCACCTACCAGAGAGCTGGTGCAGCAAATTCAAAAACAACTTTTTAGGTTTACTAAATATTCCGAGGAGAAGATTTTCGCTGAAGGAGTCTATGGTGGTGAGAAGATCGATCGGCAAATTCAAAGGCTGCAGCGTACTACTCACATTATTGTAGCTACCCCAGGAAGATTGATCGATTTAATGGAACGTAAGATCATAAATCTTCAAAATGTGCGCACCCTAGTTCTGGATGAAGCCGATGAAATGCTTAGTATGGGTTTCAAGAAAGAACTGACGGGTATTTTAAGTAAAACAGGCGCACAAAAAAACACTTGGTTGTTCTCTGCGACCATGCCAGAAGAGATCAAGCAGATTATTAAAGCATATATGGCTGCAGATGCAGTTAGAGTGGAAGTGAATAAAAACAGCTTGGTCAATGCCAATATTTCGCATCAATATATCACGACTAGTATCAAGGAGAAAGTCAACGTATTAGTGAGATTGCTTGATGCAGCACAGGAAGAAAGGGGAATCATTTTTTGTCGTACCAAAGCAGGGACACAAAATTTGACCGCCGAATTGAAGACCGAAGGATTTTCAGTTGGAGCCTTGGAAGGTGATATGCAACAGAAAGAACGCGACAAAGTAATGAGAGCGTTTAAAAATAAGAGTGTACAAATTTTAATCTCTACCGATGTTTCTGCACGAGGTATTGACGTGAGTAATTTGGGATTTGTCATCCACCACCAACTTCCAGAACATCTTGAATATTATACACACCGTAGCGGAAGAACAGCACGCGCTGGAAATACTGGGAATTCTATTGCCTTAGTGTTACCAACCGAAATACAACGTGTACATGAGATTGAGAAGGCATTAGGAATTAAGTTTAAAGAAACCATCGTATAGCTATGGCAGAAATGACCAATAACGATATCATGAAAAAATTAAGAGTTGCGCTCAAGTTGCGCGATGACGATATTGTTAGGATATGCTCGCTTGTTGATTTCGCTGTTACCAAAAGTGAGATTGGTGCGCTATATCGCAACCCAGAACATCCAAAATATATGGAGTGCGGAGATCAATTTCTTCGGAATTTCTTAAACGGACTCATCATTCACCTGCGTGGTCCAATGCCACCAAAAGAGGCAAAAAAACACGAAAAAAGGCAACAATAGTCTAGGACGTTTCTTGTAGATAGTCTTCCAAATTTCCAAAGGCATCTCCCCAAAATTGCTCGTAAAATTTCATCCATTTATTTATGGCCTGTAAAGGCTTGGTGTCTGCAGCGCAATAGCGCTCTCTTCCTTGAGAGTTAATACGCACTAAACCAGCTTCTTCCAAGGTTTTAATGTGTTTTGTCACGCCTTGACGCGAAATATGAAACTGGCTGGAGATTTGTGTAATGGGTAAAGCCGAAGCAGCTACCACCAAGGCATGAAAAATTTCACGACGGGTAGGATCTGCTATGGCTTTAAGAATTTTAGTGATTTTATCCTGCATGGATGGTCTCTTTTAAGTATCCAGTGAGTCCTGTAATACAATTGTCCCAACCACCATTGAAACTAGTAAACATTTGCAAAGCTGAATCACCATCATAATTGGAGATACCACTATGCTCCAAGGATAATAGGGTGCCTTCTTTAGTTTCTTGTAGTGACCATTTTACAATTGTTTCGACCTTAGTGTCTGCAACGATCCAAGAATATTCAAGGTTGTAGGGTTCCGCTTGCTTTATTTCACCGGTAATTTGAGTACATCCGTTTTCTCCATCCGAAGTAAAGGTGTATTGGTATCCCTTTTCGGCTTTGAAATCTGCTTTGATAAACCAAGTGGAAATTTCTTCCGCATTGGTTATGGCATTCCAAACTTTGCCGATGGGGTGTGGAAGTAACTGTTCTTTTAAGATTGAATCTTTCATACTATTTGATTTTTGATTAATAATGCAACTATATGGTTGCAAATATACTCAAAATACCCACTTATGCAACTATTTGGTTGCTTAAAATGGATATGCCATTTTCAATCCCCTTAAGATCCCTGTTGAATTTCCTTCGCAACGGTCTGAACCTCATCAAGAACGCGGAGTAAATTACCACTCCACAACAGGGCAATTTGTTCTTCGGAATAACCTCTGCGAACCAACTCGAGCGTGACATTAAAGGTTTCTGATGCGTCACCCCAGCCTTCAATTCCACCACCGCCATCAAAATCACTACTGATGCCCACATGGGCTAAACCAATTTTTTCAACTAAATAATCAATGTGGTCCACAAAATCAGTGACATTCACAGCAGGAGGGAGGTCTGATATTTGAGCTAATCGCTTTTTTCTAATGGGAACCATTTCCCCTAGGAAGTTGTAATAAGTTTCTCGTTCAGCGGCAGTCACCTTACTTAATTCGCTACGTTCTAACCAACGAACACCCATAGAGTCAGCTATTTGCTTGGCAACTTCTACTTCAATACCCACGCGTGCTTCAAATTTTTCAGTATTTAAATAGCTTTTAAACGCCACTGTTTGCACGACGCCACCATTTTCTTTTAGCCACAAGAGTTGTTCATCATCCAAGTTTCTACTATGATCACACAGTGCTCGTGCCGCAGAATGCGAGGCAATAATAGGAGCTTTACTAATTTCAATCATTTGTTTCATGGCTTCCTTAGAAGGATGAGACACATCTATCATCATACCCCATTTATTCATTTCGGCAATAACATCTTTACCCAAATCACTTAAACCGTTGTGCAACCAAACCCCATCTTCTTCACCAGTATTACTATCACTTAATTGACTGTGTCCGTTATGTGCCAAGGACATATAGCGCCCTCCTAAATCGTAAAATCGTTTCACATTATTTATATCCATTCCTACGGGATATCCATTTTCGATACCAATCATAGCCACTTTTTTTCCTTCGGAATTAATGCGTCTCACATCGTCTGAGGTGGTGGCTAGTTCAATTTCGTTAGGAGCAAAATCATCCACCAACCTTTGAATAGCGTCAAATTTAGACACGGCCGTCTCTAGGGCTGTGGCATAACCACTTTCCGTCAACGAATCTTGCCCCGTGTAAACTATAAACCAAGCAACGTCCAACCCTCCAGATTTCATTTTGGGTAAGGTTACTTGATTTTCTAGATCTTGAGTGTAATTTATGGTGTCGGTAAAATTCTTAATATTAATATCACAATGCGTATCCAAAGTAATTACACGTTCGTGAATGGCCTTTGCTTTGGCAATTATGGCTTCTTCGGTCATAGGTTTGTCTGAATTACAGGCGCTAAAGAGGATCAAGCAGGTACTCAAAGTTATAAGTTGTTTCATCGAAAAGTTTTTAGCAAATTAAAATGTCCCCATGCGCATGCTATATACGCACAGGAACACAACTGTTGGTAATTTACAAAAAATAGTAAATATGACCGCTTTCTATTTTAAGTCCGCTTCGGAAATCAAGAAAGGATAAGCGTCTCTTGCTTGTTTCAGTTCCTGTGGTGTGAGTAAGGCAATATTTTTCCCAAAGTTATTCTTTACAAAAGTTTCCCGCAATTCGTAATAGGCCGCAGTTAATTCGGCTTGGATTGCTATAAAGTCTTTGTAAGATGATTCTCGATCGGAAGACAGAGAGATAACCGCCTCTTTGGGATTATCAGACGCATCTGTAAAACTATTGCCATGGCAGTAATCACAGGTTTTGTCGCCGTTATTGTCTATGAATTCAATGAGCATGTCCTTCAAGTCTTTGAATTGGGAAAGATCGTCGTTCACCATCAATTCACCATTCCGGTTTAAGGCGATTCGTAGTACATTACGTTCATTTATGTCTTCCTTACAAGGGGGTGCTTCGCATTTCCTAGGAAGTTTGCGAACGATCCCTTTATCATTAGGGATCGTAGTAGTTACTAAGAAAAAAATAAGGAGTAGAAAGGCTATATCAGCCATGCTACCTGCGTTCACTTCTGGCATTTGTCTTGAATTTCTCATACGTCAATGGTTTATGGATTTACGGAGAGGTATCAATAAAAATGCCAGAGTTCAGAATAAAAAAAAGCGCCTCCATTAAATCTAATGGAGGCGCTGGTCTATGGGTTAGATGATAAGGACTTATTCCTCTTTGGGTTTTGGATCCCCTTCTTCTTCTAAACGCATCATAAAGTCTTCGAAGGTTTCAATATGAATGTACATTTTACCATCCAACATAACCACTGGGTTGGTAAGTTCACTAAGTGGTACAGATGCTCCTATAAAAGCCTTCTCCAATTGCGTTTTCACCTCTTCATTTTCAGAAAGAACAATGGATCTAAATTTATAGGGACTATTTTTTAACGGATTGATAATGGTATCGCAAGTAGTACACTTTTCAGTGATATACATGGTAATTGCCTTCTTAGGATCGATTTTGATCTTTGTAAATTTCTTACGAATCGAACGTCGTGAAAGACTATCGGTCACGTCTAGTTTATAGGTGTACATGGCTTGTTTGCCACGTTCCACTATGAGGCTAATTATATTCACCTTAGACGTCGCGGGAACTCGTACTTTTCTAGGAAGTCCTTTTCGTTGCTTAAATCCGGTTCCTTCAACGGTAATGGAAACATCGTAATCTTCAAGATTTTCATTTACAACACTTAAGAACAGTCGGTTGGACTTTTTCTCTTCTTCGATTGTAAGTGGTCTTTCTTGCGCAAAAAGAGCGGAAGTAAAAAGCAGTAAAATCGGTAAGCTGCGTAATAGATTCTTTTTCATTCATAAGCATTTAGAGGTCGAATATAAGAATTATTTGACAAAATGAGTATGAAAACACTAGCCTTGGAGTACTAAATTTCTCACAAAAATCACATGACTTTCCGACAATTAACTACTATGATGAGTTTGAACTTTTACTGTGTTCAATGAATATCAACTTTTGAAAAAGAAATGCTGGACATTTCGTAAAAAATACCTCGGTTTATAAATTACGACAAGCCCCAATCATCATTTACTCAAATTGCACTTTAAAATTATAAATTTAATACTGTAAAACGGTTAGCCATGATTCATAACAGATTAAGAAAGAGCTGCATCATATCCATAATTGTACTCATTATATTGAGCTTTGCATTTGCCTTCAAAGTTATGTTCGACCACCATAGTGATAGGGGGGGGTGCAGCCTCAGAGAAATTTACCGCTTCTAAAGCAGGAACGAGTTTAGATCACTGGTTTTTTGAAAGAGCCTATCCACTGGAGAATATCCCAGTGTCAAACTTTGCCGATGCTTTTTATTCGAAAAAAGAGAGTCAGGCCTTGATTGCAAAAGGCGCTATGGGGATATGGGAGAGTTTAGGGCCGGAAAATGTTGGAGGGAGAACCCTTTGTCTGGCATTTCACCCAACCAATGAAGATATCATATTTGCAGGATCGGCAAGTGGCGGGCTATGGAAAACCACAACTCAGGGAGTAGGTAGGTATGCATGGGAATACGTCCCTACTGGGTTTCCCGCATTAGGAGTTGCATCAATAGCAATACATCCAACGAACCCAGATATAATGCTCATAGGAACTGGAGAGGTCTATGGTAGTGGATACTCGGAACCAGGTGTTGTGAATCGTTTGACCAGAGGTACTTATGGTATTGGAATTCTAAAATCCGAAGATGGAGGCCTAACCTGGTCCCAACCTTTAAGTTTTGCTGGAAGTGAGCTTGTTGGAGTTAATGACATCGCAATTGACGAAAGTAACCCTGTTTTTATGGTGGCCGCTACCACTGTTGGTATTTACAGAAGTTCAGACGGTGGAGATAGTTGGGAGATGGTGCTCGATGTACCCAATGGCATTGATATAGAGATTGATGCAAGCTCGGATATTTCAATAATATATGTTTCACACGGTAACTTTAATCTTGAATTTGATCCTGAATTAAGCGGGATTTACAAATCGGTTGATAACGGAATTACTTTTTCTGAATTGGTTGGCACGGGACTGCCAACAGCTTGGTCTGGGAATGCCAAATTGGCGATTGACCCTTCAAACCCCAATACTGTTTATGCTTCTCCGCAGAACATTTTCACACCAGTTGGATTGTTTAGATCGAACGATGCAGGTGCTACTTGGGCCTTTGTGAATGATCAAGATATTGCGCGTTTCCAAGGTTGGTTTTCTCATGATATAGCAGTTAATCCGCAAAATTCATTTGAAATGATGCATGTGGGCGTGACGGTTTGGAAATCAACAAATAGAGGAAGCGAATTTTTACAAACCGCTGAAGGTGGAGTTGGCCCCTTTGGAGAAGTAACCGTAGGAGTGCCAAATGGCGACGATTTATACGTACACTCCGACGCGCATGCTGTATACTTTCATCCACTAAATAATAAAGTATTTATAGCCACCGATGGAGGGGTTTATGTTTCAGATAATGGAGAGATGCCCTTTACAACATTGAACGGGGGACTTCAAACATTACAATTTTATGCAGATATGGGCACGTCTTCAACCAATGCAGGATTTTCCATCGGTGGAGCTCAAGACAATGGAAGTTATGTTTATAAAGGTAATCCCTCATGGTGGCGTATAGGAGGAGCCGATGGAATGTCAGCTACGGTGAATCCAGATAATGATCTAATTGCTTACTCATCTATTCAAGGGTTGCGCATTAGTAAGTCTATAGACGGAGGAAACACCTTTTTTGGGAGTGGCCCCCCAGTATCTCAAGCGCCTTTCTCAGGTCAGCACCAAATTTCACAATCCGAACCAAATATTCTATATGCCGGTACAATGCGACTTTATAAAACAGAGAATGATGCCGAAGATTGGGATCAAACGGTAGCCAGCCACCTTGATGCGCCAAACTTTATTAGCATGATTAGTATTTCGCCAAATGACTCCGATTTACTTTATGTTGGCACTGCACCGGACCCTTTCGACATAGTTTCTCCACCAAAACTATTTAAAACTGCAGACGGAGGAGCAACCTATCAGCAAATGCTTGGCCTTCCGGATCGCGTATGTAAGGACGTAAGGGTAGATCCCAGCGACGAGAATATTGCTTATGCGGTGTTTTCTGGTTTTGGTACGGCCCACCTTTATAAAACAACTGACGGGGGGCAAAATTGGTTTGCAAGTGACAATGGATTGCCCGATGTTCCTACTAATACCATACTCATTGATACCAAAATGCCGAATGATGTTTATGTTGGAAATGACCTAGGCGTTTATTATTCCAATAATGCTGGTGATTCATGGGTGGTCCTTACAGAAGGGCTTCCAGACGCTGTGATGGTCCTAGATTTAAATAGTTCACCGTCTAATAGAAAAATTAGAATTGCGACCCATGGAAACGGCATGTGGTAGCATGACTATGTACACGAAGCTCTTTCAATTTCAGAGAATGAGATTAGTAATGCTTCAATTGTACTTTATCCAAATCCCAGCTCAAACTATGTAAATGTTCGTCTGGACGGCCTTTCAGTTAACCAAGCCACTGTTGTAATTAGAAATGGGTTAGGGCAAAAAGTGATTACAATTCCCGATTTGGATCTAATGGAAGGGGAAACACACACGATCGATATAACGAATTGGCCAACGGGTTTATATTATGTAATGCTGAATGGGTCCAATATTCCTGCGATATCAAAAACTTTGCTAAAGGAGTAGTGATAGAAATCTCACATTTTTCTATTGAGTGTCTAGATTTATAAAACTAGAGCCTAATTTGGGGTGTCTTTAACTTTTGTTTAATTCAGATAATTTATTTTTATAAGACATATTAATCATTCAATCAAAAAATTATGAAAAATGTTTTGCTCCTATTACTTATTACCGTCTTATCGAGTTTGGGCTTGAATGCCCAAAACGCTTTAGATCGAATCAATGCCTTGCATATTGAGGTGGAAGAAGATGCGTACGTTTACGTAAACCAAGACTTAATGCCAAAAAGCCCAGCGTATAATACAAGACAATCCAGTTATTTTACAACCCAGGTGAATGTAGATGGTGACGGAAACAATATCGTTGGGGATGCTGGTAACGAGCCTTCATTGGCTGTGGATCCTACCAATAATGATCGCATTGTAATTGGATGGCGCCAATTTGATGATATTGGCAACAACTTTAGACAAGCAGGTTATGCCTATTCTACAAGTGGTGGCGGGGCCTTCACTTACCCAGGGCCTATAAATGCCGGTGTGTTTAGATCAGATCCGGTTTTGGATTATGATGGTGACGGAAACTTCTATTACAATAGTTTGAGAGGAACTTTTGCCTGTGATGTATATAAGATTGAAGATGGTGGCGTTGTTTGGTCTGGTCCTTTTCCTGCCAATGGAGGAGATAAACAATGGATGCGTTTGGATAGAACCGATGGAATAGGGTCTAAACACAACTACTCTAATTGGAATGAAAGTTTTACCACCTGCGCTCCAGGTTATTTTACACGATCTACGGACAATAGTGAAACCTTTGAATCCTGTATTGAAATCGATGAGAGCCCTCGCTGGGGGACTCTAGCAGTGGACGCTAATGGCGATTTATTCATTACTGGCATCAGTAATTTAGGAACTGGATTTGTCGTGGTACGATCTACTTCGGCTAAAGATGCAGGTCAGGCCGTTGTTTGGGATGCCTTAACGGTGGTAGATTTGGATGGCGAATTGGGCATCGGTGATCCTATTAATCCGCAAGGACTTTTGGGACAGACTTGGGTAGATGTAGATCTCAATAATGATAATGTTTATGTACTTGCCTCTGTTTCTCGATTCTCTGTATCCGACCCGGCGGACGTTATGTTCGCCAAAAGCACAGATGGAGGTGCTGCTTTTGCCCCTCCGGTTCGAATTAATGATGACACAGGAACGGAAGCCCATCAGTGGTTTGGTACTTTGAGCGTAGCGCCTAATGGACGTATCGATGTTATCTGGTTGGACACTAGAGATGCGCCAACTGGTACATTCGATAGTGTTTTATACTATACTTATTCTGAAGATGAGGGGGAGACGTGGACGCCTCAACAGGCTATTTCGGACGCCTTTGATCCAACCATTGGATATCCTTCTCAAAATAAAATGGGCGATTATTTTGATATGAAAAGTGATAATGATTTTGCACATATCGCTTGGGCCAATACGTTAAATGGAGGACAGGATGTTTACTATACAAGAGTGACACCATCTTTATTAGGTTTAGAAGATTTATCGGCCAATAGCTTTGGCGCGACCGTATCGCCAAATCCTTTTACTAACGAAACTGCCATTCAATTTGCTATTGATTCTAATACAAATACAACAGTGACGGTCTATGATCTTTTAGGTAGAAAAGTAAACACCTTGTTGGACGGTTCCGTTTCTGGGCAGCAGCGTTTATCTTGGGATGGTACCAATGATAGTGGTTCTAGATTGAATTCAGGCCTCTACTTTGTCAATATTGTTTCTGGAGATAAAAAGGCTAGTTTAAAAGTGATTTTGAAATAAAATTTTATAGAGGTAGAGGGTATGAGAATGCCCTCTATTTCATTTTTATAAAGTGCTATTCCTTAATTACTTTCCCCTTTGTTATTAGGGCATCATCATCAAATAGCGAATAGAAGTAAGTGCCAGTTGCTAAATGGGACAAGTCCAATGTAATATCTAACGGTTGAACGCTCTTCCCAAAGTTGGTTTTTTCCACCACTAGCTGTCCTTTTATATTATGAAGCTGAATAGAAAGTTCAGAAGAATCCATGCTATTTATGGAAGCAATTCTGAAGGGGCCTTTGGTTGGATTCGGATAGGCAATAATGTCAATACTTGAATTGAAATCATCAATCGTCAAGGCCGCTGGATCGAATAAAAGCAGGTCGTCCGTTTCTTGAAAATTTCCAAAATAAAGATCCGCATATGAATCATTATTGAAATCGGCGCTATGGATACTTACTCCAGTATTCAGTCCAAAAGCTTCAAAGACATCCGTGGTTGTTTCAACAAAAACCCCACTGCCGTCATTTTCAAAGGCGTGGTAATTAGTTCCGGTTGGGTTCTGGAAATCTGTGGTAATTAGATCCATATCTCCGTCATCATCATAATCTAAAAATACGGCGTCCAATGTATTCTGAAGTGAAGTTGGAAGGCTTCCATTGGTTGCATCGGTAAAAAAGCCGTTTCCATCATTTAAATAGAGTCTATTTTGAAGGTTAGCGGTACCAATAAAGTTCACAGTGGATACATAGATATCTGAATGCCCATCACCATTGGCATCACCCAAACTTATTTTTCGGGTTTCTAAGATTAAGCCCGTATTGGGCAGACGATTATTTTCTTCAGTAAAAAAACCATTGTTGTTTATAAGAACATTGTTCTCTCCCAAATCAATTCCTTCGATGATATCCAGATCCGCATCGCCATCCAGGTCGATTAGTTTCAAGTCTTGTGTCCCTTCGGAATTCTTAGGCCAGCGATTGTTCTCTGCGGTAAAGCTGAGGTCTTGGTTGTTGATATAGACGTTATTTTGACCGTTGTTTCCAATAATTATGTCGGGATAATCGTCATTATTTAAGTCAAGAACAGCAACGGCATTACCCGTTGAGCTTGGAAAATCGAAGGCAATGAATGTAAAGTGTCCAGCGCCATCGTTTACTAGGAGTTCATGAAACAGACTGTCCTCACTCACAAATAAAATATCTAAATCGGAGTCTTGGTCGAAATCGGCAAAGACAATGTCTTCCGAATCTTCCCCAGGAAAGCCATCATTTACATTTTTCTCTGGGAACAAACGGGATGCATCTTCAGCAAAAACACCACTGCCGTCATTTATGAACAGTAAGTTTCGGCGAAACTCACCGGCGATCACAAGATCTAAATCACCATCGCCATCTACATCGGCACTTTCAATGTCCATGGAGTTAACGGAAGTATTGGCTACTGGTATATTCCCGTTGGAGGGAATAAAATAAGGGCCTTGAGCCGACATTTCATGAAATGAGAATAGTAAAAATAGGAAGCAAAGAATAGAAAATTTCATTTGGGGAAGTTTACCTCCAAAAATAAGAGAAATAATTTCTAATCTAGAAAAGTAAATGTTAAAACCAACGAACCAGTACGAACTCTAAAATTGCCAAACGAGAACTCGACTTCGCTTGTTACCTTGGTTCATTACCAGTGTGCGATGCGTGGCATTCAGTTTATCTAATTGTTTGTATAATTTGTTCAGGTTTTCCTTTTTAGATACCAAGGTAGTGAACCAGCCAACCTGACTTTTAAAAGTAGCACTTTGTTTGATCATCCTCTTTATAAAGAGCATTTCCCCTCCATTGCACCAAAGCTCGTTGGCCTGTCCTCCAAAGTTGAGGGTGATTTCCTTTTTGCTCAACGGTCGGCCTTCAACATGTCTAAGTTTCCGCAACGTGCCTTTAGTTGCTTCTTCGGCAGAGGCATGAAATGGCGGGTTGCACATGGTAAAATGATAGTAATCATTAGTAGCAATGATGCCTTCAAAAATATTTGCGTTGACCGTTTGATGCTTGATTTCAATTTTATTCTGAAGTATAGCTGTTGCCTTCACATTCACTTTGGCGGAGTTCACAGCTGCTTCATTAATATCGGAGCCGGTCATGTGCCAGTTGTAAATTTGTGCTCCTAAGATGGGATAGATGCAGTTAGCACCCATGCCAATATCTAATCCTTTGAGCTTAGGCCTATTTTCTTCCGCAAGCAACTCCGCGATATGGTGTATATAATCGGCTCTCCCTGGAATAGGAGGGCAGAGGTAGCCTTCAGGAATATTCCAATCGGTTAGTCCGTAATGGTGCTTTAAAAGGGCCTTATTTAAATGAAATACAGCTTCACTTATGGAGAAATCGACGGTTTCAGTTCCGAAGTCATTGCGAAAAACGAATTCCGTAAGTGGGGTATGTGCCTTTTGTAAGGCCTCAAAATCGTAAGGAGCAATGTGAATGTTATTGGGATGCAAATTGATAGAATTTGCCACAAAGATAGCGGATTCAAATTCGATGTAGGGATAAAAAAAACCCTTACTGTCAGCAGCAAGGGTTTTAACGCAACTTAAAAATGTGATTGTGATTATCTGTGGATGGCATAACTACTGGCTTTTGCAAATTCTTCTAGTTTTTCATTCCACTTACTCAGTTTCTTGGTCCAAAATTCTTTTAGATTTTTCATGACTTGAATATTTAAAGGTTACTACTTATTGATATGAGACTTCATTACTCTTGGACTTTACATCATCCTTAATTTATATTTTTTGAGTAATTGTTTTCTCGTTGCTTAACCTAAATCCAACAAGCGTGCCATTATTTTGTCTTTCGTGAATTATGACATGTAATTACTTTAGTATCAAATAGGTATAACTTAATTATTTTTCTGAAGTATACGATTAGCCCTTTCAAAATCATTTTGTTGAGGTGTTTTTTTATGGTGATTCTTTCTTCCGAAATCATAAATAAATGTGAAGACCGCAAGAAAATAAAATGAACGACATCTAAACTTTTATAGTAATCACAGCCAGAAGGCTTTTAAACAATACGATATGAAAAACTACATGAAAAAATTTGGATTAGCCACAGCAGTGATCATGCTGTTCAGTTTGATAAATGCCAGCGCCTTGTCTGCGCAGGGTAAACAAAAAGCAGGCAGTGGACCAGAAGGTGGGCCACCGAGTATTGAAAATCTTTTTAAGCAAATGGACGCCGATAAGGATGGTAAACTATCCAAGGCCGAAGTCAAAGGACCTTTGAAAGAAGATTTTGCAAAGATAGACGCCAATGAGGATGGATACTTAACCAAAGAGGAATTGGAAAAAGCGCCAAAGCCAAAAAGGAAAAGTCAAAGAAGAAACAGATAACCCACTAATAAAATCGACATGAGAATAGCCTTTAAACAAAATAGAATCTTAACATCATTGCTCACTACAAGTTTTACCATATTGGTATTTGTAGCCTGTTCTAGCGATGATTCAGAAGATGACACTACCAACGATGATGGTGGAGGTGTAGTAACCGAACTCCATTTGGCATTTGCCGAATTTGACACAGACAATACCGATATTTATATAGATGGTTCAGATTTCGTTATTGAAACTAATGGGCTACCAAACCACACTTCTGTTTATTGGGGCGTTGGACATCCACTATATATAGATGAACCTGATGTAGCGCTCACGCCTAGTATCATTCCGAATTATGACGGTTCGTCAAGCTTGACCGTTTCTGGCAATCCTCAGTTGGCGTCCAACAGCACAGCAACTCAGTTGGGAGCGATTGGAATTTCTGTTAGTGGTGCGCATATTTTTAATGATCAAGAGGGAAATGGTCCTTTGGATGGTGCCATTGTATCTTTAGACTATACCGGAGCTCACATTGGCCCTGCAGAGTACCACTATCATATAGAACCAAAGGCATGGTCTGAAGACGATGAAGAATTGATAGGCATTCTTGCCGACGGTTTCTTTATCTATGGTCGAAAGTGTAATTCGACGGGGACCTATCCAACCAGTTTGGATGAATCTGGTGGACACACGAGTACAACTCAACATACCACGGAAGCTGAGTACCACTACCATATCCAAAATGAATTGTATTTAAACGAATTTTATATTGTATTCCCAGGTGATTATCAAGGAACTCCAAATACCATTAATTAGTAGTCTACTACTATTGTTTTGTTTCACTTTTGGTTGTGATGAGCAAATGGAAGAGTCCAATGCTGTTGTGGTGGATGTAGCAGTTGAAAAGGCAGCGTTGGAGCTTCATTCGTTGGAAGGGCTTTGGTACTATCAAGGAACACCTTTTAACGGATTCGCTATGGTGTACCAAGAAAATGGTTCGGCCATAGAGCGAGTGAGTTATCGCCAAGGTAAAAAAGATGGGGTGGCCCTTAAATGGTTCGAAGATGGAAGTTTAAGACGAGCTTCACTGTATGCTGAAAATAGGCTTCAAGGAGCCGATAGTATTTGGTGGCCCAATAGCCGTTTGGCTGCATATTCCAATTATAAAAATGGTGTGCGTTATGGAGTTCAAAAAAAATGGTATGCCAATGGGCAATTATCAAGACTTACTCATATTGAAAATGGGAAAGAAAATGGGCTACAACAAGCTTGGTTAGAAAATGGTAAAATATATGTGAACTACGAGGCGAAAAACGGACGTTTTTTTGGCTTAAAAAGAGCAAATCTTTGTTATGGATTGGAAAAGGAAAATGTTGAGTATCAGTAAGAGCTTAGTATATGGGTTTCTTGTCATGAGCCTACTAATGAGTTGTAAGGACAGTGAGGTAAAGGAAAAGTCAAGCCGAGTAGTTTCTCTACCTTATTACAAAGACGCAAGCTTTACTCCAAACTGGCTCTTGGTAAACAGTGCTGAAACGGACACCTTTCATTCCATTCCCGATTTTAATTTGGTGAATCAATTAGGAGATACTATTAACCATGCAACCTTTGAAAGCAAGATTTATGTAACCGATTTCTTTTTCACCGTTTGCCCAGGGATTTGTCCAAAAATGACGGACAATATGCTCATCCTGCAAGAGGCTTTTTTGGAAGATGATGAAGTACGATTCTTATCTCATTCTGTTACACCGAGGCGTGATCCTGTCTCGGTACTGCGAGCGTATGCAGATAATAAGGGTATTATTGACAACAAATGGCATCTTGTAACTGGGGATAGAACCGAGATTTATGATTTGGGTAGAAACCATTATTTCGTTGAAGAAGATTTAGGAAAAGAACGAGACGTCGATGATTTTTTGCACACGGAGAATTTTTTATTGATAGATAAGAATAAACACATCCGTGGTATTTATAATGGTCTCAATAAAGCTGCGATTACCCAACTTATTGCTGATATCAAAACATTGAAAGAGGAAGGGTAATCTATATTCTTTTCTTTTTGGCTGTTTACCAATATTTTGATAACTTTTGCCAATCAATCAAGGGTCGCTATAAATGAAATTCAACTATAAAGCAATAGATCAACATATCGCCAAGCGAATGAACACTTGGGGAATTCCAGCAGTACGTATTTCCTTCGGAATCATTTTTTTCTGGTTTGGGATATTGAAACCACTGGGCTTATCGGCAGCCGAACCGCTTTTAAAAGCCACTGTTGCCTGGCTACCTTTTGGAACCCCAGAAGTCTGGTTGATTGTTATAGGTTGGTGGGAAGTTATTATTGGAATTTCCTTTTTATTTAAAAAAACAACTAGAATTGCCATCGGGCTGCTATTTCTTCAAATGGTGGGAACCTTTATGCCATTGCTGTTTTTACCAGAAGTGGTATATCAAAATGGAAACTCCATTTATTTGCCAACCATGGAAGGTCAATATATTCTGAAAAATTTGATGATTATTGCAGCAGCTCTTGCTATTGGAGGATCTATGTATCAGGGTTCAAGAAGGGACTAAAATGGGTTATTTGTTATCATTTTGCTAAATTCTGCCCTGTATTTATATATACAGCCTACTACTTTAGTCTTCTATCTTATTTTGCATTACATTTACAGCGTAAAATAGGTAGATAGCCTCACTTTCTTTAACCTTTTTGGGTTTTAATTGAATGTTGCTTTCTTCAGTATTCTATAGAAGTTATAACGTTTAATGTTGTACTCCTAAGTCATTAAAACTTAAATCAAATCCTTATCGAGAATCCAAAATTTTCAAAGAACAGTAACGATTTTTCAAAAACACTTCGCAGCAGGGTCAATGATTATTTCAAAACTAACAGCATTGGCAAAAACGCTAATAGCAATATGCTAGGTAAGACCATATTTATGTTATGCCTTTTCTTTGTTCCATTGGTATTAATAGGCACTGGACTTATAAGCAGCACTTTATTGTTATTTGCTCTTTACGTAACCGCTGGTTTGGGAATGACAGGCGTTGGTATGGGGATTATGCATGATGCTATTCATGGTTCTTATTCAAAAAAACCAAAAATTAATAGACTTTTAAGCTATACTTTTAACCTCATAGGAGGTAACGCAGACGTTTGGAAAATTCAACACAACGTACTCCATCATACTTATACCAATATTGAGCATTCAGATGATGATTTAAATGCACCATTTTTTCTAAGGTTTTCTCCTCATGCTAAAAAATACTGGGTGCATCAATTTCAGCATTTATATATCTGGTTTTTTTATGGACTAGCGACTATTTCTTGGATAACAACGAAAGATTTTGTACGTCTCAATCGATATAAAAAGATGGGCTTTTTTGATGGAGAAAACGAATATAAAAATGCCCTTATTTCCATGATCGCTTGGAAATTGTTTTATTATTCGTACGCTCTTGTCTTACCTCTAATTATGGCACCACAGGCCTGGTGGATCATAATTTTGGCATTTTTAAGTATGCACTTTGTGACAGGGTTATTTATTAGTACTGTCTTTCAAGTGGCGCATATTATGCCTAATGTAGATTTTCCGTTGCCAAACTCAAACAACCTCATAGCTGAAGATTGGTATACTCATCAATTTGCTACTACGAGCAATTATTCTCCCGGCAGCAGCCTTTTCTCTTGGTTTATCGGCGGACTTAATTATCAGGTGGAACATCACTTATTGCCCAACGTATGTCATGTACATTATAAGAAATTGTCCTCAATTGTAGCAACTACAGCTAAAGAGTATGGAATGCCATATCACAGCAATAAAACTTTTGCTAGGGCTATTTGGAACCATGCGAAAATGCTTCGTGAATTGGGAAGGGTTCCCGAGTTACTTCCAAACCCTGTTAATTTGGGAAGTTAAATCGGTCTTGAAGTGTTTCAAGAGACAAATTTGTTAAGAGCTAAGCCTTATTCTATCCATCAAATCACCTTTATATTGGGCTCCAATTGGAATTTTCTGTCCGCCAACCACCACCCATTCCGAAGAAACTGATTCAATTTTTCTAAGATTCACAATAAAGGACTTCTGAATTTGAATGAAATTGCCAGTTAAACTGTTTAGAGCCTCAGCTGTAGTTTGTCTAGCCATAACTTTCTTGTCATTAGTGATATAATGAATGTAATTTCCATCCTTTTTGAGGTATAAAATCCCATTCACTTCAAGTTGATGTGATTCCACTCCGCTTTTAACAAAAATGTTGGTCGGTTTCGATGCATCAAGTTCCTCCATCTTTCTTAGGTCCATTAGCTTCGTAATCGTTTTTGAAAAACGCTCGAGGCTAATCGGTTTTAGTAAATAATCGGTGGCGCTTACATCATAACTCTCCAATGCATGTTCGGCATAGGCAGTAGTAAAAACAATTGAAGTTTTTGGAGCAACCATTTTTGAGAGGGATAAACCACTCAGGTGTGGCATGTTAATGTCTAGGAAAATAACGTCAACGGGCGTGGTGTTTAAATACTCCAATGCCTTTAACCCGTTTCTAAAGGTGTGCACCAATTCAAAATCAGAGAAATGGGAGAGGTAGGAAGCAATCAGTTCGATCGCTTTGGGCTCATCGTCTACTATAATTGTCTTCATCGGAGTAAATTGTTAGTTCGACACAAAAATTATCATGGCTCGAAATTGATATTTGATGCTTATCGGCGTAGGCCAATTGCAAACGTTCTTGATTGGATGCTAGGCCAAAACCCCCTTCTTTTTCGATCCGTGGCGTTTGCGGAATAGAGTTTTCAATTGCAAAGTGTATTTTATTTTCTTCTGAAAGGGATAAGCGAATATGAATAAAGGATGATTCTTCCGGTTGGACCCCATGTTTAAAGGCATTTTCAATATAGCAAAGTAGGATTCCAGGTTCAATTTTTTGATCGATGAAGGGACCATTTACTTCAAACTTAAAATCAATTTCTCCTTCTTCAAATCGAAGTAGATGAAGGTCAGCGAAGTTTTGGATGAACGTTATTTCTTCGGAGATCGCTACTTTGTCGCTTTTGGTTTCATATACAACGTATCTCAACAAGCCGGACAACTTATCAATGCTCTGTGCTAATTTCGGATCGTTCTTTTGATCAACCATTGCTAAGAGGTTGTTCATGGTATTGAATAGAAAATGCGGCTGCAATTGCGACCTCAAGAGGTTTAATTCAGCTTTATTTTTAATGAGTTCCAGCTGTTTTTTATCCTGTTCATTAGAAATCCACATCGCAATGAACCCATACCCAAACGCAACAGCAACATAGAAAAATAAAATTCCATAGGAGATGTTCGGAATAAATAGCGGTCGAGAAAAAATGAGATACCTAGCTGTAATGTAATAGAGTAATAAACATAGCAAAGTGAGCAATATGGATCTAGTTATAAAACGTTTCATTGCTTTGGTCTTACCCAATTGACCGATTAGGTAAAGTTGCGTATAAAAAAGAAGTAGATAAAAGAATTGCCCTAAGAGAAAATAATAGATCAACGACTTATTTCTAAGTATATGCTTTATTTCTTCCCCGTTAATAATTTCAATCTCTTGTGATTCAATAGAGCTAATGGATACAATTAACCAAGTAGTTATGATCCAAAATAGAATGTTTAAACTTATTCCCAGCCATTTAAAGCGCATGTCGCAAATATATCACTCCTTTATTCAAAATAAGAAACAATGGTAGGAACCAACATATATATGGTATGAAAGGAATCATTTTTTATAATTCACACCTATGAAGCCTCACGTCCCATTTTGGCTAGTCTTGTTAACTTCTTTTGAAATGGAATTGTAGAACCATCTTATTTAGCTCTATAAACTATAAAAAAGGTATAAAATGAAAAGAATTGCAATAGCCGTACTATTAATGGTTGGATCTATAACCAATACCATTGGGCAAAAGGACGACACCTTGTTAAACAAGAGTGAGTTGACGAGTAAAATTGACCAGCTTGCAAAGCAATACTCCGATCTTGATATTTTTTCAGGGGTTGTTTTGGTTGCGGAAAATGGGAACCCAGTATATCACAGAGCTTTTGGTCTTGCTAATAGAAGTACAAAGGAAGCCAATACAATCAACACCAAGTTTGACATTGGCTCCATGAACAAGACTTTTACTCATATGATCCTACTTCAGCTTTGGGAGCAAGGGCTATTGAATTTTGAAGACAAACTTGGAATTTACTTGGAAGGTTTTTCAAAAGAAGCAGCAGAGAAAATAACTATAGATCAGTTGGTCAATCATACCTCTGGGATAGGGGATTATGTAGGGGCCGATTATTTCGAATTAAAGTATGAAGATAAAACCATAGCGGCACTAGTGGAACGAATTAAAAAATTGCCCTTATTATTTGAACCTGGTACAGGGCAGGGCTATAGTAATTCAGGATTCATTTTGCTTGGTGCCATTATTGAGGAAGTAACGGGAAAGAGCTATCATCAAAATGTCTTAGAACGAATCATAAAACCACTGAAGCTCACGGAAACCTATGTGATTAATGGAAATGAAGTGCCAAATTATGCTATCGGTTACTATAAGGACATGAAGGGTAAGTTGCTCGACAATAGTGATTTTGAAGAAGTGCCAAGCTCAGCTGGAGGGTTTTACGCAACAGCATCAGATATTCTTACATTTTATAGAGAGTTTCACTATGGAACCAAAATTTTGAAGCATGAAACGAAAATGCAAGATGAATTTTATAGCATGATTCAGGAACATAACCAAACGGGCGGTGCCATACCTCATGCCGGTGGATGGAATGGTGCTAATACGGTACACTATGAAATTTTACGTGATAAAATCAGCATTCTAGTATTTGCCAATATGGACGAACCTGTGGCCGAACAACTAGGAGCTGGCATTTTGGCTATTGTACGTGGAAAAGAGCCAAAAACGCCTTCCTTGCCAGCCGTACAGAATGTATATCAGGCATACACCAAATATGGGATTGCCTATGTGAAGGACAACTTTAACCAACTCATCTCTAATTTTCATCCTACGGATCCGAAGGGAATTATTTTAAACCAGATAGGGTATCGCTATTTGAAAGAGAAACTTATGGATAAAGCGATAGCCATTTTTCAATTAAATACAGCACTTTTTCCAGAAGATGCTAACGTCTGGGACAGCTTAGGAGAGGCTCATTTGGAAAAAGGGAATCGAAAAAAAGCACTGGAATACTATACCAAAGCCTTAAAGCTGGATCCTGAGATGCCCTCGGCTAAGGAAATGGTAAGTAAACTTCAAAAGTAGTTGTGACATTGGGAGCTTAATTGTTAACCGAGGGCTCGAAACCTTTTTTAACTGGATAATGAGATAGCGTTTTATGAATGAAGAGAAATTGGTGGTGCCAAGTACAGCACTTTTCAGCAAAAAATCATAACTTGTTGATAATGTATTACTTACACAACCATCATGCATTCTTAATTTTTTTAAAACTAATAATCTTAAAACCAGAAAGTATGAAAACTATTTACATTTTTCTTTTTTGCGCTATGTCCTTATTTGGGTATGGGCAAACTGTTACTGTAACAACAATTTTAAATGACCCTATTGCCGATGTGGATGATGCTTTGGCACTAGATTCCCAAGGCAATCTATATGGCTCCAATTTTGCCGGAGACACGGTCTATAAAATAACTCCTTCTGGAGATGTGAGCTCTTTCGTCTCAGGACTAAGTAATCCCAATGGTTTAGCCTTCGATTCTGATGACAACCTTTACGTTGTAGAATACAGCGGAGGAGCAATTCATAAATACGATATCGATGGGAATCTTCTACAAACGTTTCCAGTGGGAGGCTTTCCTTCTGGATTAGTGAGTGCCTATCATAGTGATAGTGTTATTTTTACTACCGCAGATTTCGGAGATGTTGGAAATAATGGGGTTTTTGAGCTAGAACCTGATGGAACGGTGACAACCCTGTACCAAGGCGCTCCATTATCCTTACCTGTGGGACTAACTTATGGGCCAAGTGGTGTTTTATACATTGGGGATTATCTAACAAGAGAGATTTATCGAATTCCTAAAAAGGGCGGATTGGAGTATGTTGCCACGGTTCCTGCTCCTGCCAATTTTGTACCCTTCCTGGCGTTTATTACCTACTCTCAGGGTTTCCTTTACGGAACGGTATATGGCGAGAATAAAATCTATAAAATAAATCCAAGAAATACCGATGATGTGGAAATTTACTCGGGCAGTACTTTTGGAAATATGGACGGTGACATTTCTGAAGCCACCTACGCCTTTCCTGCTGGGATTCTTGCCAACCATTCAGGGAATACGCTATATGTTTCAGAATTTAGTGGTATTGGAAATATAAGAAAGATAACTAGGGGCAATGGTAATGGTAAAATGCCATCAACTAGTACGGTTGTTGTCTTTCCAAATCCAGCCTCTAATTCAATTCAAATTAGAATGAATCAGATTGAGGATGGAAAATACGCCTTGAAGGTTTATGATTTCTTGGGTAATCAAGTACATGAAACTCAGGCTAATTCTAAAGATGGAGCACTGCAAGACACAATTTCTTTGATTGGATGGAAGGTTGGAATATACGAAGTCATCATCTCCAATGGCAATCAGCGATATGCAAAAAAAATCATTGTGAAATAATACGTCAATTCTGCCTTCGAGATGTGGAATACCATCAAATGACATCTTCCTAGCTCCATTTGGGTCATTCATTTTATATGGATGGCCTTTATGTTTTTGTCTTTTAGATAGTCAACAGCCTTGAAAACCCTATTTTTGCATCAAATTACACCAATGGAGTCTTTCGAGGAGTTTACTATTTCCAAACAACTACACTTTGCCATTACCGATTTGGGCTATAAGAAACCAACGCCCATTCAGGCTGAGGCCTTCCCCATAATTATGAGCGGAAAGGATATGGTGGGAATCGCACAAACGGGAACAGGAAAGACCTTCGCCTATATGCTTCCCATTATACAGGGACTTAAATTTTCAAAAGAAATACACCCAAGAGTTCTTGTGATTGTACCGACACGAGAATTGGTTTTGCAAGTTGTTTCTGAAATAGAAAAATTTGGAAAATACTCTTCCATTAGAGTAGTAGGAGTCTATGGAGGAACCAATATCAATGTGCAAAAACAAGAAGTTGCTCAAGGTGCCGATATAGTAGTAGCAACACCTGGACGCCTTTATGACCTTACCCTTAGCAGGGCACTTCAACTTAAATCGGTAAAGAAACTAGTTATTGATGAAGTGGACGTGATGCTAGATTTAGGCTTCCGATTTCAACTTATCAATATTTTCGAACTTCTTCCTTCGCGTAGGCAAAACATCATGTTTTCAGCAACAATGACCGATGATGTGGCTGTGTTGATTCAAGATTTCTTTAAAGCACCAATAACGATATCCGTGGCTGTAAGCGGAACCCCTTTGGACAATATTGATCAGTGTTGTTATGCAGTTCCTAATTTTTATACCAAAGCGAACCTCTTGCGTCATTTGCTTCAAGATGTTGAATTGTATAGAAAGACCCTGGTTTTTGTTTCTAATAAAAAAAGTGCGGACCTTCTTTTTGAAGTTTTGGAGCGGGAGTTTAATGCTGAAGTGGCCGTTATTCATTCCAATAAGACTCAGAACTATAGAATTCGCTCTATAGAAAATTTTAATGCCGAGAAGACTCGTGTGCTGGTTACCACCGATGTAATGTCACGCGGACTGGATTTGGATCAGATTTCTCATGTGGTTAATTTCGATACACCGGCCTTCCCAGAAAATTATATGCACCGAATTGGTAGAACAGGTAGAGCAGAGAAGGAGGGAACATCTCTTTTGTTTTACACTGAACAGGAACAAGCTGCCAAAGAAGCGATTGAGCAATTGATGCATCTTGAAATTCCGCAGAGAGCCCTACCTGAAGATCTTGAAATTTCTACAAAGCTTACACCTGAGGAACAACCCAAATCCTTCGAGCCCAATAATCCGATTAAAAAGGATGGAGATGAGGCCTCTGGTTTTCATGAAAAGTTGGCTAAAAACGCCAAAACAAATCAAGGTGGTTCTTATCAACGTACCATTAAAAAGAAATATAAAAAGCCTAAAACTAAAGGAGATAAGAATTACAACAAGCGTAACAAAGGGAAATAGTCCCCCTTTTTAATCGTTCGCTTTTCCTTATTTTTTATAGACTTTGAAAAATAGTTTGCATTTTTTCAATAATTATTCGTTTATACCCTATGAAAGGGTGTAATTTTGCAAACCTTTTAATTGGATTGTATGGCCGAGATTTCAACAGGATTACAAGAAAGAAAAACAGACAAAGAACTCTATAGCTATCAGTTGGGGGCTATTAATCAAATTTTTGAAAAATTTGAATCGGCTCCACCAGATTATCACTTATTATATCAATTGCCTACCGGAGGTGGGAAAACCGTTATCTTCTCTGAAATTGTCCGTCAATACCTAAAGAATCATAATAAAAAGGTGCTCGTAATGACGCACCGGATTGAATTGTGTCGCCAAACGTCTGAAATGCTGTCTAGTTTTGGTGTGATCAATAAAGTGGTGAATAGCACTGCAAATCTTGATGATCAAAGTGAATATAGCTGCTTCGTGGCTATGGTTGAAACTTTGAATAATCGCCTAAATGATGGTCAGTTGGATATCTCCGATATAGGACTGGTTATTATTGATGAGGCACATTATAACTCCTTTACCAAACTATTTAAATTTTTTGACAACTCCTTTATGTTGGGGGTGACTGCAACTCCTTTGAGTTCAAACAAGAACCTCCCAATGAATGATAACTACCATGAGCTTATCACTGGAGAGACCATTGGTGCGCTTATTGAGAATGAGTTTTTGGCACGTGCTGACGTATTTCAATACGATATGGGACTTACTTCACTTGAAGTAGGAGCCAATGGTGATTATACGGTAAAATCGTCTGAAGACTTGTACTCGAGTAATTCCATGTTGGACAAGTTGCTAGATGCATACCAACGGCATTCTAAAGGGAAGAAAACATTGATATTTAATAATGGGATTAATACTTCCATTCAGGTGTATTATACGTTTAAGGCAGAGGGGCTTCCTGTTGCTCATTTGGATAATACAGCTACAAAAAAACAACGTAAACAAATACTGAAGTGGTTTCGAGATACACCAGATGCCATTTTAACTTCGGTAAGTATCTTAACCACTGGTTTTGATGAACCTACCATTGATACGATTATTTTAAATAGAGCAACCAAGTCATTGACCCTTTATTACCAAATGATTGGTCGAGGATCCCGAATTTTGAATAACAAATCTTCTTTTTCTGTTATCGATTTGGGGAATAATTGTCATCGTTTTGGTCCATGGGGAGCGGATTTGGATTGGAAGGCTATTTTTCGATCTCCCGACTTTTATATGGATCGCTTACTCAGTGATGAAGAATTGGAAGGAAACTTTAGGCACGAAATGCCCGAAGAATTACGCGCCCAGTTTGGGAAATCAGAAGAAGTTTATTTCGATATTAAGAATACCTATATCACAGCAACTAATAAAGGAGAATCTTCTAAGGTTGTTTTGGAACGATCTATTACGCAGCATGCCAGAATTTGTGTTGAAAACAGCGAGGATGTCTATGACGCACTAGCTTTAGCAAAATTACTGGGTGAAGACATTGATCACCGCATCATGGCTTATGCGAAGTGTATTAGTAAAAGTACCTTCAGCTTTCTAACATGGCTTAAGGATGATTACCGCAAGAAATTAAATGCCTATTTAAGATCCAATTTCGACGAAGTTTATGAAGAAATTCATGGGCACCCACCTTTGGAAGAAGAGGAGGATTAGTTCTTCGGAATAATATAAAGAGGCTCTTTACTTGAATTCATAGAAATAAATTAAGCAGTATTACTCAATACCATATTCTCGCTTTTGCTCTTCGGATAGACCTTCAATAGGTCCTTTTAGAAACTCGTCAAGTTGAATGATATTCATTCTGAAAACCGTGGTTCCTACCCCAACTAAAATAGAGCGATCGTCATCTGAAAATTCCAGGGTAAAAACGCTCTTCGAATTAGTTTTGAGTTCTGAAATTATATTTCCATTTAAGTCCCATAAACGGACAATTCCACCAGTAGCACCAGTTGCGACTATTTTCCCATCATTCGAAAATGCTACAGATCTAACGGATCCTCTGGGGCCTTTAAACTCCTTGAGTAATTCACCTTTTCTATTCCACAAGCGCGCTCCATGGTCGCTAGACCCAGTTAAAATAAATTGATCGTTAGGTGAGAATTTGGCATCATTAACGAAAAGCCCTTTGGGCTCCTTAAACTCCGCCAATTTGGTGCCATTAATATCCCACATAACGGTTTTTCCAAAACCACTTGCAATGATAGATTTTCCATCATGTGAAATTGCAGCAGAAGTGATTGACCCCATCTTGTATTCTTCCAAAACCTTCCCGTTTAAGTCCCATAATCGAACTAGTCCATCTTTCGAATGCCCAGTAAGGATACTTTTTCCGTTGGGTGCAAATGCGACCGATCTAATATGGCTTTTAGGAGGTCCCATAAAATGTTGTAAAGAATCTCCATTTTGGCTCCATAATGTGGCTTCTCCTACTGATGATCCAGATAATATATATTGTCCATCTGGCGAAAAAACCGCCGAATATATCATTCCTTGTGTAGGAGATTCAAATTTATGCTTTAGCGTACCGTCTAATTCAAGCCATTGGATATTTTCATGTGAAGCGATAAGCATGGATGTACCATCTGGGGAGAACCTAACCGATCGAACTGCTCTTCGGAAACCTTCAAACCTCCCAACAACAGTCCCGTCAATGCTCCACGAGCGTAATGTTCCATCTTTAGATCCGGTTAATACAGATGTACCGTCGTTCATGAATGCAACCGAATTTATTTCATTACTATGGCCCGTGAACTCTTTTAGCATCGTCCCGTCGATTTTCCAAACGCGAGCGGTATTATCAAATGAACCTGTAATTATTAATTGGCTATCTGGTGAAAAACCCACTGATAATACAGAACCCCAATGCCCTTTGAATTCGCTTTTCAATACGCCATCCAAAGCCCATAAGCGGGCAATTGCTTCCCAAGAACCGGTAAGAATGAAGGTGCCGTTAGGAGAGAAAATGGCATCAAATACCTCTCTTTGGTGCCCTTTAAATACTTTTTGAATGGTACCATCTATATTCCATAAACGTGCGGTACGATCAGATGAGCTGGTAAGAATGGATCTTCCATCTGGAGCAAAAGTCACTGAGTTTATAAGTTCGGTATGCCCTATAAATTCTTTTAATAAGTTTCCGTCTAAATTCCATAAACGTGCTTTATGGTCATCTGAACCGCCAAGTATCAATGTTCCATCTGGAGAAAAAGCCACCGCTTTTACCGTGGCGGAGGGAATATGAAACTCCCTAATCAACTTTCCTTGCAGATTTAGTAATAGAACTTTTTCAAAAGTACCAGCGATAAGGAACTGGCCATTGGGAGCAAAAGCTACCGAGTTGACGGCGTGTTGAGAGATATATTCTCCTAGTAACTCTCCAGCTTCGTTGGTTATTCTAACGGTACCATTCTCATGTCCAAATACCCGGCTCTTATCAACTGCTGAAATGTCAAAGTCCTTATAATAGTTATGAGCATGGTCCAAAATTTTGTAGAAAGAGTGGTTATTAATTAATGACAGTGCCGATTTACTAAAATCATGATAGTCATATAATTTCAAAGCCTCTTCCTCCAAACGTAAAGCGGTTGTGGGGTCATTTGTTTCCAGTACTTTGGCTTGAAAATGAAGCTCAAAAGCATTCTTTTTGTTAGTGGCTTCAGTCTCTCGTAATTGCGCTTTATTGCGCTCTAACGTCGTATAAGCAGCAAATAACCCAATGAGAACCATAATAGTAAACACAAGGGTTTTCTGTTTTTTTCTTCGGGATTTTTCCAAATTCTGAAGTCGGATATACTCCCGATTACTTTCTTCGAGATAGATTATACTTTCTTCAAAACCAGGCTTATAACGATTAGCCCAAACAGCCGTTGGTTTGAAGTTGTCTCGCCAATCCAATGCGAGTTGAAGTTCACTTCCGGTTAAATAATCTTTTTTACCGGCAGCGTAAAGCCGAAAAGCCTCTGCCAATTGTAAGTAAAATGAAGCCGACTCTGCCTCTTCATCTACCCATTGGTGTAAGGTATCCCATTGTCTTATTAGACTTTCATGAGAAATATCGATTACTTTGTCTTGTCCATTGCTGGTTGGTTCTATTATTAAAAACGAGCGTTGGTCTTTAATAAATTGATCAATAATATGCAGAAGCTGTGCTTCATCAGCACCAGTCAAGGATTGAAGATCACTTAATAATAGAGGGCGTCGTATTTTTCTGCCATTCTCGTCTACAGCAGTAAGGGCTTGGAACAATTCTTTAGCAATGCTCAAATCGGCACTGTTCATGTCTTTAATGGCCTCTTCCGCATGTTCGGATAAGGCGTATTGGATACCACCCACGGCTTTATAATCTTCAAAATCGAGCATACCATTTTTATGGACATTCACTTCGTGGTTCCACATTCGCATCAAAGCGTGTTGCACCAATGGTAACTCATCTTTTACTTTTTCCAAATCGTTGATAAGACGAGAGGTGAGGGTTGAGTCAAATTTCTTTCCGAAGAGTTTAGAAGGCCCTTCGATTACGGTTTTCAACTGTTGTCGTGTTAATCTTGGCACCAAATACTGACTCCTGTTCATGGCTTCAGGCAGGTCACGAAACTGTGCACAATCACCAATAAAGTCGGAACGCATGGTCAGCACTACGTAAAAGGGAAGGGAGGACTTTTTAGAAAGACTAAGTATTGTATTTACAAAATCGATCGCGTCGGTTTTTTTCGATACATTATGTTGTTCCGAAGCAAAACGGAAAAGCTCTTCAAACTGGTCTACTAGTAAAAAGAAGTTGACTCCTTGTTCTTCCTTTAGCCCATCGAGTCGTTTCACAACAGCATTTACACCTTCTCTTTTTATTTGTAAGACAAGCTCATTTATTTCTGCTGAAGTTACTTCAGAATTAATTTGAGACAGTATAGATTTGGCCAAATTGAACATGGCATTTTGCCCCGGTTTCATGGTATAAACAATCCATTTACGGCTGTCTTCAATCAAATAACCACCTTTTAGCGCTGGGATAAGTCCAGCACGTATTAGGGAAGATTTTCCACTACCAGAACCACCCACCACGGCTACAAAACGATTTTGGTGAAGCCGTTGCAGTAATTCTAGGGTTTGGTTATCACGCCCAAAAAACAATAAATTTTCGTCTGCATGGAATGGGCGAAGCCCTACATAAGGGTTGAAGGTGCTATTGTTCATTCTACATGCGCTTTTAAATCAGTTAAAAGCTGGTCAAAAAGTATAGGGTCTATGGTTTCGGCACCGCTATTATCTACGATCTTAACCATCGGGCTCTGAGCCACTTTTATATCGGTCGTTTCCTTTTGAGGTGGGGTTAGATAGATGAATATATTCTGATTGTAACGATCGTCTTCGACCAATTTTTTCATGGTATTTTTTACGCGAACATCCACCCACTCATTATTTTCTTCATTCCCGTAGAGAAAAATATATTTTTGAGCTTCGCTGATGTTTTCATATAGAATCTCAATATTCTCCTGAGGATCGCCGTCCTCTGGATTAAAAATAAGTTTGATATCATTATTGACCAAGCTCTTTTTTAAGTTGAACGCGTATAGGTAGTCGTCTATGTGGGTATCTAACAATACCTTAAGCTCACCTGTTTCTGAAACATCTTGTTTAATTTCTACTAATTCTTTCCTTTTTAATCGATCCGCAGCATCAAGGATCATGTTTAATAATTCAGCTTCATTGGATCGAATGAATTCTGTAGACTTAGCGGATCGATTTCCTGCTTCTATATCTTGTAAGAAAGTTTTATAAGCTTCGTTTTCAATAGATTTAATCTCTAAACCAGTTGGAAACCATATAAATTGAGGGGTTGTGGACTCTAATCCAATTTCGACCTCTTTTTGAATGTAGCGGCTCTCGGTCTCGCCAATAATTTTTTTTCCTGGAAACTCTCCCAATAGATGAACGGCTAACTGCGCTGTTTGAAAGGCTTCTTCTGTTTTTGTTTGATGAATATTTACTTCGGAAATAGATGGATCACCTACCGATACTTCATATCCTTCAGCAGTCAATTGTGCAATAATACCATCCCGCCGGTCAAGCAAGGAATCATTTACTTCGGCTAAGTGAATAGTGAATGCATCTTTATTCTTTTTCTGGTTTATAGGGGCTTCTTCAAAATCGTTGAATATGTGGACCAGCGCATTCCTTAATTCTTTCATTTGGTCACCGAAAGGACCGTCTGAACTAACCTTTAAAGGGTCGCCGTAGTCACCTCCGTCATGAAAGGGAAAGCCACTGGCGCCTTGCAGTTTATCGGGCCATTCAGAATAATGAATATTAGAAAGCAAAACATTTACAATACGTGATCTATTACCTACCACTAAACCAGCTTCCTCTTGTTGCGCTTTTTGATGAAAAAAATCGAGCTCTTTCATGCAGTATTCAGACTGAGAATACCGTCGAGAATGTAGGCAAATTATAATGGCCGATTTGGAAATGGCATCTTCAATGGAGTTGTCAAATACTTCACTGCGGTCTAAGTTCTTCGAATCCCACCAAACCTTAATTTCCTCGGAGTGTTTATTTAGCTTGGTGTCAAGATATTTATAGAATTGATTAACCCATCCCTCACCTGATTCAGTTTCAGATTCATTGTCAGCATGCACATAGCTGATAAAAATATCGTATTCATATCCTGGTATTAACGCCATTTTATTTATTGATTTACTAGGGGGAGTAAGGTCATTAAAGAAGGTTATATCATTGGGTTATAAGGACTAAGGTAATGATATTCAAATAGTAAAACATCAATATGTCTTAATATCTTTAGGGATCAATTTTTTGTTTTGTAGTGTTTAATGGAGTGAGATCATTCATCGATACCATATTCCTTTTTTAATTCGGGAGTAAGGTGTTCGATTTCACCACTAGCTAAGAATTCTTCCAATGGTGGGCGTGGAGAGGTGTCCCAAAGCCGAATTCCTCCCTTACTGGATGTGCTAATAATGGTTTTGCCATCTGGGCTATAAACTACCGTAGCAACTGGAGCTGTATGTCCTTGCATTATCTTAAAGAGCTCACCGTCTATTGTAAATATTTGAATTTTAGCGTTATTCAAACCAAATACAATTTGATCTCCGTCGGGAGAAAACCCAAGAGATACACAATGACCATTTAAGTCATGAAATTCTCTAATTATTTTACCATTTGCTCCCCACAAGGCTGCGGAGGTATCCTTATATCCAGTTATTATAAATTCTCCATTTGGAGAGAAAGCCACGGGCAACCTTATATCAGTGGTCGCATCAAAATCGTTCATAATATTCCCATCGAGATCGACTACAAAAGCGCTGTGACGCTCTTCAATACCTACAAGAATGGAATTTCCACCGGGAGCAAATGCAACAGAAGTAATCGTATGGCTATTCGGATCTTTGAATATACTTTTTAAATCTTTGGAATTGTTCTCACCAACCAGACCCCATTTCACTTCCCCGAAACTAGTTCCCACAGCAAATTTTGTAACATCCGCACTAAATGTAACTGAACTTACGTCAATATTTGTTTCTCGATAATGAAGCTTACCTTCAATATCCTCTAAAATTAATTCATCATTAGAACCAAGCAAGATATATTTTTCGTTCGACGAAAATTCCAATGCATTGTATAAAGCTGCTTGATTTCCATGCTTTTGCTCTAAAACACTATGCATCTTTCCTTCCAGATCCCAAAAGGCAAGTGAACCATCTTTACTACCGGTGAAAAGGGTATCGCTCCTTCTTGAAAAAGTGGCCGTTAAAAGCTCATCAGTTCCATAACGTTTACTTCGAAGTATGGTTTTAAGAGGCTCGTTGAGCATCCATTTTCTTGTGGTTAAATCCAAAGACTTAGTAGTAATTGAAGCGGCGTCTTTGGCCAAAGTAATTGAAGTAACTTTATCTGTATGACCTATAAATTTCTGAATAATATTGCCATCCATATCCCATAAAATCACAACGTTATCATCAGATTCGGAGACAACGTAACTTGTGTTTTTGTATTCAATAAAATCTACAAATACCACTTCACTTTTGTGTCCGATAAAAGCTGCTGAATAACTACCGTCTGTTTTCCAAACCCGTACTCTACGGTCTTCTCCTCCGGTCACTAACCAGGAGTCTGAATCATTAAATGCGGCCACATGTAATAAGCCAGACTCATCATAACTGCTATAATGAGTGGTACCAGTAGTTAATTTTCGCTCCATTCGTTTATTAAAAACAATATTGCTGAAATAGGAACTTGCAAATAAGAGGGAATCATTCTTTGAAAACTTCACCAAAACCACTGGGTATTGATTGTTTTCAGTTAAATCTTTGATATAGGTAATGCCTCCCGCTTCATTCCAAACGGTTACGGTACCTATAATGTCTCCAGCGGCTACAAGTTTACCGTGGTTGGAAAAATTCAAACTGGTTAAGCCGAGTGAATCATTGGCCCCTCTAGATAGTACCATTAAGTCATTTTTTAGCTGATCCCATATTAAAATTTCTCCTTTTTCTTGACCAATAGCCAGCTTGTTGCCATCATTTGAAAAAGCCATTACTGCCACACGAGTAGAATCGAATTGCTTCAATAGTTTACCTTCCATATTAACTAGACGTACTTCACCGGAGGTATATTCTATCAATAACTTATCATAATTCGGTGAAATTAGATAATCATGAACGGTGTCCTTGTATTTTTTTAATGGCAAAGCTTCATGCTTTTCAATTATTTTGTAAAAAGAGTAGAGTCCTTTGTATAATATATCCGCTGAATCGCGATAAGCCCTATTTTTAGTAACATTGAAAGCAGCCATTTCTAATAAAATCGCCTTTGTTGGGTCCTTTTTTAATGCCAATCGCGCATTTTCACTCAATCGATCACCAAGGTCTTTGTTGAAGTCGTTCGATATCTTATTGGCTAGAATAAACCCACTAACGACTGTCACAATAAACAAGACAACCGAAGTCGCTGTGAGCAACTTCATTCTTTTAATCCGACCTTTTTCTATTTTCTTTTGTTCCGATTGCGCTTTCTCACTCTCTTTTAGATAGGTCATGAAATCATTGAACCCCAATTCGTATCGATTTGCCCAAGCTTCTGTAGGCTCAAATTGATCTCTCCATTCAACAAATTTTTGAAGCTCTAAATCTCCTAATAATCCTTTGGCGCCAGATTGGTATTCCATCTTAGCCACTGTCAACTTCACATATAAACTCGAATTTTCATTCTCCTCATCCACCCAATTGTTCAGAAGACTCCATTGTCTAATAAGGCTTTCATGTGAGATATCTACAAGTCTATCATTGGGATCGGCAACTTTCTGAACCATCAGAAAAGAGCGGCGATCTTTTACAAAATGATCAATGACGTCGAGCAACTGATCGCTGTTCGTATCTGTGAGTAATGCAAGCTCACTGAGTAATGCGGGTTTTCTTATTTTTCTTCCGTAGTCATCAATAGCAGTAAGCCCTTTGAACAACTTCCGCACTATTTTCTTTTCCTTAGCAGTAAGCTCATTAAGGGCTTCATCGGCATGAATTGACAATGCCTGTTCAACTCCTCCAATACTCCGATAATCATCTAGATCTAATACACCGCTTTGGCTTGTATTGGCTTCAAAATCCCACAAGCGCATAAGGGAATGCTGTAAGACAGGCAATTCGTCGCTAACTCTGCCTAAGTGATTTAATAGGCGAGAGGTTAGATATGCAGTAAACTCCACGCCAAATAAATTTGCAGGACCATGGATTACCTTTTTAAGCTGCTGTCTATTAAGCCTAGGCACTAAGTACTGGCTTTTATTCATTGCCTCAGGAAGTCCATGAAATTGAGAGCAATCCCCTATAAAGTCGGATCTCATGGTGAGTACCGTGTAAAAAGGGAGTTCTTTTTGTGCGGAAAGTTCTAAAAAGACGTTTACAAAATCAATAGCTTCGTCTTTTTTGGTCGGATCACCAGACTCCATTGAAAAACGGAATAGCTCCTCAAATTGATCAATTAAGAGGAAGAAATTAAAATGATGCTCTTTTCTGTAAGCTGCCATTAAATCAATAACGGCTGTAGCTCCAAATTCTCCAATTTTTTGGATTAATTGGTTGATATCTTCGGAAGAAACGTCTGCTTTAAGATTGTTTAAAATGGCGCTGGCCATATTATACATTGGATGCTGCCCAGGTTTCATAATGGCCACTTTCCACTTATCATTGTTATTTACAAGAAACCCACCAGCAAGTGCCGGAATAAGTCCCGCGCGTAACAAGGAAGATTTACCACTCCCTGAACTTCCTACAACTGCTACAAATGAATGCTCATGAAGTCGTTGTAAGAGTTCTAATGTTTGGTCATCCCTACCAAAGAACAGCAAACTTTCATCAGTATCAAAAGGCCGTAATCCAACGTAGGGATTTGCTTTGTTAGTGTTACCCATTGGCTTCAGATTTTAAACCTGCAATTAATTCTTTCAATTTCTCTTCCCGATCTACTGCGTTGTCGCTGTGATTAATAATTTGAATAGGAATCCCTTGTTCACGTATTTTTATCGTGTTAGACTCTTTGTGTGGAGGAGTCATATAAACAATCATATCCTTAGCAGAGTGCCCATAATCCAATAAGATTTTAAGTGCAGTGGTCAAGCGTGCATTTAACCAATCGTTTTCCACTTTTCCGTATAAAAACACAAACTTTTTAGACTTACTGATATAATTCCTCAGTTTCTCATTGTTGTTTTTTGGATCATCTTCCATGGGAGTTAGAAAGAAATTGATACTATGCTCTCCTAAGGCATTATTCAATTCGAAGGCGTCATCTCTGTCTTCCCTATGGTTATCTAACAATACATTAATTGGACCGCTGGCAGTTTCAGCCAATTCTTGCTCTGTTTTAACTTGATCTGCATGCCCAACAACTTCTTTTACGATATTTCCTTTAATACTTCGAACGAAGGCATAGGGCTTTTTAGTAGTGGTGCCATCTTCCAAATTCTGAATGAAGTTACGATATGCTTCATCTTCTATGTCGGAAAAGTCAACATCGGCGGCCGACCATATTAGTTGAGTGGCATCAGACTCTAAGGCTAATTCTATTTCTTTTTTTCTGAACCAATTAATGGTTTCGCCTTCGATAGAACGACCCGGATATTGATCTAAAAAGTGAATAGATAACTGCGCTTTGCTCAAGGCATCTTTCACCTGTTTTTCGTGTAAACTGACATCATTTAATGGAATATTGGAGACTATTTGAAATCCTTTCTTCTCCAATTCGGCAATGATGCGCTTGGGACGATCTCCTAAAGAATCTGGAGTGTCACCAACGAAGATGGTCACTTTGCCAGAGTCGTCATGACTTTGAGTTTCTTCAATAATAGGTTGGGCAATTTCTGTTTTTTTGAATCCTTTGATCAATTTCAGAATTGCATTTCGCAAACCTTTCATCCGGTCCTGAAATTCATCGGAGGAAGTAGAAAGCGGATCTCCTTCTAATTCTTCATCGGGAGCATCGAAAAAATCGAGACCTGTTCTACCCATAAAAGCACTTGGCCATTCATCCCGATCCATATTATACATTAATACATGAATTACTCTAGAATTGTCGCCTACCATAACTCCAATGCCATCATTTTCGGCTTGTTTGGAAAAATGGTTCAGCTCTTTTTCACACCATTCAGATTGGACATAACTAGGGGAGTGGAGGCAAATGATAATGGCTGTTTTGTTGAGCCCTTTTTGAATAGTCTGATCGAAATAGGTGTTTCCGTCCAACTTTTTATCATCCCACCAAATACCAATATCGGATCGCCCTGTACTGCGGATTAACTTGTCTTTAAGATCAATATAAAATCGTCGAACCCATCCTTCCTTTTCTTCAGCAACGGTAGTGTTGTCCTTATGGGCGTAACTTATAAAAATATCATAATCGAAATTTGGAATGAGGCCCATAAGAGGTGTTTGCTATATTTAATTTTCTAAAAAGCACAGGGATAATACTTTAGACATAAAGTTGTTTTTTTGGAAAAAACTAAGATACTAAAAGTTTATAGATGTCCCATAATTTACTCCAATTTTTAAGACTAACTAGGTCAATTATCTGGCTTGCAAGAGTCCACTAACTCGATCAATTAAAACTATTTTAGCGCCTCTGGAAATTAATGAATATTTTTCTTTAACTTTAAAATCTTTAATGCTCACCAACTTCTTGAACTCATGAAAAGTCACCTATTGCCAAGAATTTTTATCGCGTTTTTTGTCTTTGTTCAATTCAATAGTTTTGCTCAAGAAGATGTGCTTGAAAAATTAGCTGAAATCGCGATTATTGAACAAAAAATCATGATGCCAATGCGCGATGGGGTTAGACTGGCTACCGATATTTATCGACCTAAAGACCTTGATAAGGTTCCTATTATTTTCTCAAGAACACCTTATAACTTCAATTCATGGGGGGACGGAGAAGAGAAAACTAGAACCGCAGCAAGGGCATATGAAGCGGTAAAACGTGGTTATGCTTATGTGGTTCAGAATGAACGTGGACGCTATTTTTCGGAAGGTGAATGGGATATTTTAGGAGTACCTGTTACCGATGGTTTTGATGCGTTTACATGGATGAAAGTTCAGCCATGGTCCAACGGTAAAATAGGGACTTTTGGTTGTTCGTCTACCGCTGAATGGCAAATGGCTGTTGCCGCCTTGGATCATCCATCACATGCCGCCATGGTGCCTCAGGGGTATGGTGCAGGTGTAGGCCGCGTTGGGGATTATATGGAACAAGGAAACTGGTATCGAGGAGGCGTGGAGCAATTGTTATTTTTTTCTTGGTTATACAGCGTTGAGCACGATAAATTTAAACCGAGAATTCCAGTGGGAGCGACACAAGAAGACCTCATTCGGGTTTCTAGATTTTATGACTTAGCCCCAGAAAACCCACCAATTGACATGGCCGAAGCGCTTAAGCATTTGCCGATATCAGACATGTTACAAAACATGAATGGAAAACGAGAGATTTTTGATAAAATGGTACGTCGCGATCCTAATCATCCAGACTGGTATACAGGTGGCCTCTATCATGACGATATGGATTTTGGAGTACCTAGTTTCTGGTTTACTTCTTGGTATGATGTATCCATTAGCCCAAATTTGGCTTTATTCAATCATGTTCGAGCTAATGCCACCACTGAGGAAGTTCGAGATAATCAATACTTAGTCATTGCACCTACCTTACACTGTCGCTATACAAGGGCCACAGAGAATACCATTGTTGGGGAAAGAAGCGTAGGAGACGCTCGTTTAAACTATGACGAACAGATTTATGGTTGGTTTGACCTTTGGTTGAAGGGTGAAGACAACGATTTTAAAGAAAAAACGCCCAGAGTGCAATACTTTACTATGGGGAGCAATATTTGGCAATCTTCGGAAGTGTGGCCTCCTGCTAACACGAAATTGACTACTTATTATTTGAACAGTGGAGGTAATGCAGGCGGAAGTGACGATAGCTTCTTGGGAGATGGTACGCTTTCCTTGAAAAAGTCTAAAAAGGACAACCCGGATGGGTTTACCTATGATCCTATGAATCCAGCGCCATCTTTGGGAGGTAATGTTTGTTGTACTGGGAATGCCGTTCAAGGCGGTGCTTTTGACCAACAACAAATGGAAACTCGTGATGATATTTTGGTATATACAAGCGATGTTTTAAAAGAAGGAGTTGAAGTCACGGGTTTTATTGAGTCTAGCTTATACGTGTCTTCTGATGTAAAGGACACCGATTTCACCATTAAAATAATTGATGTTTATCCCGATGGTAAGGCTTATAACTTAGATGAAACTATTCAGCGAGTTCGTTATAGAGAAGGGTACGATAAAGAGGTCTTTATGGAAAAAGGTAAGGTATACAAGGTAGATCTTACACCAATGTCTACCAGTAATTATTTCATGCCGGGACATCGTATTCGCATTGAAATTTCGAGTAGCAATTTTCCAAGATTCGCTAGAAATTTAAATACTGGCGGAACCAATTATGATGAATCTGAGGCCATTATTGCCCATAATAAGATACATCACTCCAAGGTTTATCCTTCTCAAATTAGATTACCAATTAAAAGCAAGTAGATTTTTTACACCATACGCTTTTATTCAGATTCATCTTATAAATAGTTTCTGAATGCCTTGTTGTTGCCTATTTCTTTAGGGAGAACAGACGTCCCCTTATGACCTGTTTTATCCTGAAAAGTAGCACTGTTTTATTCAGAATAATAAAAAAAAGGGTCAAGGGGTGTAATAAAATTGAATTGGAGCCACTAACCAAGAAACAACTAGCGTGAGCAGCGATTTTTACAAAGCATCCATTCTTCCCTTCGCAGGTATTATAGTTAAAATATGCCGAGCATATACTAACTCTCAAGAGGATTTCGAAGATTACTACCAAGAAGTTTGTCTTCAAATTTGGCGAAGCAGAGATAACTTCAATGACCGTTCAAAATGGTCTACTTGGGTGTATCGCATTACACTCAATGTATGCCTCACCTTGTTAAAGAAAACGAAAAAAAATGGCCAAAATTTCGTGTCAGATCCTGTGCCAGACATCATCACTGAAGATAGTAACGCCTTTACCGATGAGTCATTGAATGAACTGTATAAAGCCATTAGGCAGTTATCAGAAATTGATAGAGGAGTCATTTTACTTTACTTGGAAGAAAAAACCTATCAGGAAATTGCTGATGTAATAGGAACCAATCCAAATAACATTGGGGTTCGAATTAAAAGAATTAAAGAACGATTAAAAAAATTATTAGATGGAAAAGTCAATTGAAAGTATTTGGAAGGAAGGATTTTTAGAGAGCGATGCCTTAGTCGCACCCACCGTGAACAACTTATATAATCAAAAATCGAAGTCAACCACAGATCGGTTAAAGAGGATGTTTAAAATAAATCTATATGCCATTGTGATAATGGCTGTTGTCACATGGATTGGTTATGCCTTATTAGGTGTTCCGTTGGCGGGCTTGTTTATATTCTTGTTACTTATGGGAGTATTCGCACTTGCGATAAAACAAGGTCGTGCATTAAAAGAATTGGATCATGGTTTAAGCAGTTATGAATACGTTAAAGCCTTTGATAATTGGATTCATGGAATAATAGCTAAGAATGTCAAGGTGATGCGGTTTTTCTATCCACTCATATTTCTTGGATCCATGGCACCTATTTGGTATGCCTTCGAGAAGGGCGAAATCACAGGGAAAATACTTTCTGAAAATCCAGACATACCAGTGCTTTTTGGTATTCCTGTTGTCGCTTTAGCTGTCGTCTTTGGCATTATGCTGCTCATGGTAATCTTTGGGGGTAAAATTTACCGCTGGGATGTTAACCTAGTCTACGGTGCCATATTTAGGAAGCTAAAAGGCCTCGTAAGTGATATGGAAGAATTACGAAACTAGCCATCCTATTTTTCAATATAAAATATTAGAAAATGATACATTTTGGAATCAATTTACATACAATCTGGACAACATTTATTTGGCAAACTTCACTAATAAATAACGTCAAATTAAGCCCTTCAGGGCTTGAATGGTTCATAACCGACCAGTTTGTTTGGTCCCTAAAGCTTACGTTGACCATGGTGATGGGTTAATGAATTTTAATGCTAAGATGGGTTGCTTCAGTATATAATGGTTATTATGTATCTTTATGAAGTACAACCAATTAAATTCCATCTTATGAAAAAAGCACTACTCCTTATTACTGTACTTTTCACTTACATTGCCAGTGGTCAAGTCCCTATATTTGACCCAGGAATGACTATTACGACCTTGGGAACAGTTGACTCGCCAGTAGGTGAAGAAGTGGATAAAATCATCGACGGAGATATTAACACCAAATTCCTAGATTTTGAATTGAACGACGGAATGGGGTTCACCGTAGATTTGGGTGGAACCGCTAGAGTAGCGACCTTTTTGGAAATGACTACGGGAAATGATTTTGAAGTCCGTGACCCAACAGGTTATGAAATCTTTGGATCCAATGACGGCAGCTCCTACACAACAGTAGCCACAGGCGCAATTCCCTGTATTGCTGATCGATTATTCACAAGAACCTTCGATTTTACAAATACGGGAGCCTATTCTTTCTACCGGATAAATTATACGGCTGCCTGTGATCCATCAGGGGGTACAGGTTTTCCCAGTATTCAGGTGAGTGAAACACAATTATATGAGATCGAGTTGGGTGTGAATGATACTCAATTAGAGAAGGCCATTTCTTTATATCCCAACCCAAGTAGCGGCGTTTTTATGTTGAATTATACTGGGATTGAACAACTCGCGGGAGCCACCATCGTCGATTTTAGTGGAAAAATTATTCAGCAAATTGATTTAAAGAGTTTTAATGGACAACGGGAAATTTTGCTTGAACAAGTTAGCTCGGGTATTTATTTCATTCAGATTGCCACAGAAACAACTTCAGTAACCAAAAAGCTAGTTTTGAAATAGCAGTATTTCTTAAGAATAAAAAAAAGCGTCAATTTTATAGTTGACGCTTTTTTTGAATTTTGTTTTCGTATTAATCTAAGCCACCTTTTCGAGTAGGCGTTCGGGGAGTTGGCCACTCTCGTTGTTTGCCAGTGCGACTATTTACTGGTAGCACACTCTTCACTCTGGAAGTAGTTTCAGGATCTTCGCTGGCCATATAAGCAAGAATAGCGGTAAGGATCACATTATTTCTTACATCATCAAAAATAATTTTATCGTAGGTATCTCGGTTGGTGTGCCAAGTGTAATTCCAATAGGACCAATTCAGAGAACTTAAACTAAAGGCGGGTGCTCCAGCTGCTTGAAAAGAAGCATAATCAGATCCACCTCGAGCAGGCGTTCCCGGAAATGTAGTTTCTATTTCATCTGTAATTTCATCTGGGACGGCATTTAACCAACGCGAAAGGTAATCGTAAGCATGCAAAAATCCGCCACCCGAAAGCCTAACTACACGTCCTGTTCCATTGTCTTGATTGAACGAAGCCTGCACTTTAGCAACAATCTCTGGATGATCTTCTACAAAAGCTCGTGATCCGTTTAAACCCTGTTCTTCGCTACCCCAATGTCCCACAAGAATGGTGCGTTTTGGGTTTGGATAGTATTTCTTCAAAAGACGCATGGCTTCCATCATAACCAAAGTTCCCGTTCCATTATCGGTGGCTCCAGTTCCTCCATCCCAAGAATCGAAATGTGCCGAAAGGATTACATATTCTTCTGGTTTTTCGGTTCCCTTGATTTCGGCGATGGTATTAAATGTAGGCACAGTTCCTAACTCTTTGGATTGAGCCACAATATGTAAACGAGGCTTTTGCCCCGATTCGGCCAATCGATAAATCATTCCGTAGTCTTCTAATTCTAAATCTACCGTTGGAATCTTCTCGGTACGAGCGCCAAAAATTTTGTTTACTCCAAATCCGCGCGACCAGTTAGAGGTGACAATACCAACGGCCCCTGCTGTTTCTAAGGCGGCCGGCAGTGTGCGTGAATTGTAACCTGTATTTCTTATATTCTTTCTCCATGCTGTGGTTTGAGCATCACGCTCTTCCTTCATTTTAGTAAACGATTTTTCAGTGGCAAATTCTTCCCAATTGTAATCGGGCCTGCCGGTGGGTTGATGCATGGAAACTAGAACGAGCTTTCCTTTCACAGATGGTAACCACTGCGCAAAAGCCAGAGAATCGGTTACCGTAGGCAACAAAATGAGCTCGGCTTTGACACCAGCTTTGGACGTCCCTGGGTTCCATGCTAATTGAGTTCCCCTTAAACTTTGAACTCTAGGATAGACCATGTCGATATGGGTAATTCCGCGTTCCCAGCCACGCCATTCACCCCATTGTTCATTTCGAGAAGAGATTCCCCATTGGCCATATTTATTGACGGCCCAGTCATGGGCTTTTTTCATTTGAGGTGTTCCTACGAGTCTTGGACCTATAACGTCCATGAGCTCGTGTCCGAGGCTTTGCAAATGCGAATTTTCATTAGCTTCCTTAATCATTGCCTCAATAACGGGGTCTTTGTCTTGAGCGACCATTGAGAGACTGCTTAGCAGCAAAAATGATAGGCAGAGGGTGGTAATTTTTTTCATAAATTGGTATTTAAATATCACATATTGGTTAAAGTATTAAAAATAAGGTATTTTAAATAGGGACCACAATTTTATGAGAATTTAGAGATAAAAACTCTGTTAGATATTAAAAACCCTCGACATCATTGTCGAGGGTTTTTTGCAATTTAATTTCGGAATGATGATTACCGGTGAATGGCGTAACTACTGGCTTTTGCATATTCTTCCAGCTTCAGTTTAAAATTCCATTTCTTTAGTTTTTCATTCCATTGTTGTAATAGTTTCTTCATATATATCTGTTTTGAGGTTACACAGGTAAACTTCTCTTGCAGATGAGTAGGTAGACCTTATAAAAGGATTGCATCCAAAGAAAGTACGACCGTAGCCGAACGATAGAATAAGTAGTTTTTAAGGAAAGATTAAAAAGCGGGGGTTGACATAAATGTACGAAATTTCTGCCAGCTTCCGACAAGAAATTTGAATAATCGTTGAACCGTTTAAAACACCATGTGAATGGTCTTAAAATTATTGAAGTGAGTTTTTGAAATAGCTATATTTAATCTTAATGGATTGATTTACAGCATTTTTATTGACTCTTTTTAGCTACTAAACAGGATGTTAATACCATAACACAAATGTGTGTACGGTCCAAACTCAATAGAAATAGGTATATATACTTATAGGAAAATGTAGGAGCGCTCTCTAGCTTTGATTTATGCAAATTCCACTATAATTTATTGGATATGCCGCCTAATTTAAAATGTATTAATTATGAGCTATCTTCCTTTTCAATCCGGCCGGAGGCCTTCTTCCAAACGATCAAAACAGTCATCTGGATCTGTAAGCAAGGCATTCTCTCAATGGCTCATTGATAATTATGGGGGAAATTATCAAAAGGAACTAAAAAAACAACGCTCTAGAAAGCAAGCTGGCAGATTTAAGGAGGCGCTAGAGGCTCCACATTCTTTGCGGGAAGTCCAGGCACCTATGGTTGGTATCGTTGGAGGAGGATTTGCAGGCCTATATGCGGGACTCATCCTTCAATCTCTTGGAATTGAGTGTGAGGTGTTCGAAGGTTCAAATAGAGTAGGTGGTCGTATTGACACTTGGTATTCTGAAGAATATGATGCAGAGAATAAAAATAAAGCCGGTCTCTATGGCGAAGTTGGAGGAATGCGATTACCTCAGTTTTCTGATGACATGCTGCCAGTACAACAGTTAGCGCTTGCCGTGAACTCCGTACTGGAGAGAAATGGAATGGAAGATATGGCGGTAAAATGGCGAAAGTTTTATTATAATTCGCCGGTACAACGCCTTCGGTATAACAATATGAAAGCTCCCATTTTAGCTGAGAATGCTGGATTAAATCCGTTGAACTTCGGTGTGGATCATGGAGGGGATCTTCCAATGGTTTGGGTAACTGAAGTGACACCACCAAGTGGAGAACCTTATCTTCCAATTAATATGGTACTCGACAAGGTTAATGAACGTTTTTTGGATGCTATAGACAGATCTTTTTCTGAAGGCTTTGCCCTTTTGATGAAATACGACAATTACTCCATGTGGGCCTATTTAACCAACGTTTTTACCCTGGAGCAACTAGGAGAGTACTATGATGAAGCAATGGGAGATCCTACGTCAAATTTACCTTACAATGTTGCGAGTTATTTGGAAACTTTAAACGTTGGAACTGGAATGTATTCAGTCTCTTTTGTTGAAATGGTTATTGCCGTCTACGACTGGGGAGGAAGCAAAAATCCATACGATACTTCCGATGAAAATATTTACATGCTTACTGTGGACAAGGGAATGCAACACTTTCCAGATGCCTGCAGAGCTGTACTAGATCTAGATGAAGGTGTACGGCCTGAAGATGGTAATGTTGCTCAAGTACTTATAGGGCAAATTGACGGTGCTAACGATGCGAAGGGTTACTCACCACCTAACTTGACCCATGATGCCGAACCACCAGCCTCTGTACCACCTGCGGATGCGAAAATACCACCACCAGGGAAACCAACGGGCAAAAAGCAACGAGTTTTTATGAATCATAAGGTGACCCAAGTAGATTATGATGCATCCTTATATGGTCAACATGGTGGAATGAACGTAACTGTTGAAAAAGAAAATTCGGATGGAAGCACAAATACTATTAAGAAACAATATCCGTATGTGATAAGTACGTTGCCCAACGGAGCCTATTTAAGTGGTCAGTTGAAGACGAATTTCTTTGATAACCTTTCATTTTCTAAAGCACGCGCCATAAGAGAGTGTAATTATATGCCTTCGTTTAAAGCGTTTATCACCTTTAAGAACCAATTCTGGGTGAAACTAGGAAATAGACAAGGAAAAGGCCTTGGTGTTGCCGTATCCGACCGATCTAACCGACAAATAGTGTATCCTTCCTATGGATATGAAGCGGACGGCGGTGTATTGCAAATTTATTGCTGGGCTCAAGATGCGGAACGTATGGGAGCTTTGAGCGATGAGGAACGTGTGAATGAGTGTTTAAAGGGAATTGCCTATTTATATCCTGAAGTGAATGTATATGAGGCCTTTGCTGGTTATAACCCAGAAGTCACAACCAAAACTTGGTTCTGGGACAATCACGCAGGAGGAGGCGCTTTTGCCTTATTTGCGCCGGGACAATTCAAAAATCTATATCCAACTTTATTAACACCAGAGTTTGACGGTTGTTTAAACCTTGCAGGAGAGTGTTGTTCGGTACATCATGGATGGATTGTTGGAGCATTGGATTCGGCTTATAATGCCGTGACTAATATTTTAAAACAGGCAGGAGCAGAACATAAGATCAAACAGATGGAAGCGACCTGGGGTACTTTATCTGCACCCGATGTTGCCTCTGGCAAATCAACTCGTAGCAGTTTAGTATAAGATTCTAAAGATTTAAATAGATTTTGGTGATAGAAAGCGTTGGCTTTTTTAATTTCTAAGGGTTGATGCGCAATTTTATTGCAAATGAATAAAAACTGCACCTACGCTAACATATCGCAGACTTTAGATTAAAAGTGCTTCGTCGTAAACGTACTCTGGAGCAAGGTCTTCTATAACCTCATTGGAGTTAGTGTTTTGTGCCTCATCCAAGGAAGCCCAAGGGGGGCAGGCACTTAACAGCGAAAGACAAAATATGGAAACACTAAATTTAAAAAACCTTTTCATAGCAACCTTCTTTAGAAATTAATTACCTAAATATCACACACAAATACAGTTTCAAAGGTAATCCCGATAAAAGTTAACTCATAAAATTCTAATAATTAACACATAATTAGGCATTATATGTACATTTTTTATCAGAAAGGATTCCAAATAACTAAAATTTGTTTTGGTTAAAACACTGAAGCTTAAAGGTAATGAAATTATTATTTAGCACCAAAAACTTCATTCATAATTTCTATTTCTTCTGAAGAATGGGTTGCTTTTATTTCCTGCACCGCGCCGGCACCAAGAAAACGATACCGGACTCCAACAAAGTTACCAATGGACTCTTGGTATTGCCCAGAATAAATTTCTTCAGAATCTATAAAAACCCGAACCTGCTTATTTATTATTTGAATATCAATTAATTTGTCCTCACTCAAGTCAACGCCAAACGCTGAAAGATCATGTTCTTTGCCATTATAGCTAACTTCGTTGAGCATCAACCCTAGGTTGGAAACACAACCAGGTAACGAAAAAGGAATGACTAATGCACCTTCAGTACCCAAAATTACGATTCTCAAGTTTTGGCAAACAGCCCATTTTTCGGATAAAGTATTCCGCACTACAGAACTAACTTTTAAATAGTCCCCAGAAACGGTGCCAAAATCCCGAACCAAATGAAAGGTAGATATCAATGGCTCTTCGCTATCTCTAATTTCTTCTATAACCCCCGAAGGCATGGACAAGCCCTCCGATAAAAGTTGTTTTTCATCAATATATTTTGGTACAGGTTTGTAGTCTACAGTGCCAACCCAGTCATTGGTGCTGATAAATAGGTCATGCTCCTTAATAATTTGACCATCAACCAAAAGCTTTGATCTAAAATAGCCTGGGAAATAGTAAATTCCGGTAGCTTGATGTTGATCTTCTTTGAGCTTTATTGTTTTCGTTTTGTCCCAGAACTGCTGGATATACAGGCTTTCCGATTGAATACCCTTCAAATTAAAATCGAATACTACCGAGTTGGGCAAATCATTAGTAAGCACTCGACTGGAAAAGGTGACATTTGAATAATCTTTGTTAATTACAGCCTCCTGAGCCCCTATCATAGAATAAAGAGACACAAAAACTACGGTCAAAATGGCCGCAGAAGTTACAATTACCCTCAAATTTGGACTGATTTTACGCTCAATCCAAGAAGGCTCCTTGACATTTGACTTATTTTTAAAATCACGCCAATTGAGATATCCAGCAAATTGTGATAATGCATTTAAGGTACTAATACTAGGAGCACTATTATATTCAATTTTTCCCCAGACTCGTTTTAATGTGGTTGGACTTAGCTGCACGCGGGTTTGATTGAGCACTCGTTCGCTCAACTCTATAAAGACATCGTTATGCCATTGTTCAGAGGAACCCCAGCCTAACTTCTCCTCAATTTGAAGAAGACACTTTTGTACAAGCTGTTGTTCGGGATATGACTTCATATACTAGCAAAAGTCCTTAAAAAAGACGACGTGCACAACATTGAACTGTTTTGAATGAACTTGTTTTCCTTGGTAACGGTTAAAAACTGAATTTTGAATTCATCAAAACATCATATTATGATCAGATCACTCACTTTTATTCTTCTATTCATTCTGAGTTGCCCATTTAGTATTGCTCAAAACCCGATTCCTTTGGACACGATACATTGGAACATTAACGCAAGAGCTTATGTTTTGGAACAGTATCAAGGCAAGGATGCCATTTATATGCAGGGTGGCGTCATTACTCTTAAAGACGAAACATTTTTAAACGGAACTATCGAGTTTGACGTATTTCTCAAACAAGAACAAGCGTTTCCTGGGGTTACCTTTAGAATTAGTGAAGATTCGAATGCCGAACTGTTCTATTTACGTGCCCATTTGCCAGGAAAGCCCGATGCTACTCAAACGGCTGGCAGGACAAAGGGAGTTACACCTTGGCAGCTTTATTTTGGACCAAAGTATTCCTTTCCGTATCAATTCCATTACGACGATTGGACGCATGTAAAAGTGGTCGTTACTAATGATAAGGCTCAGGTTTTTATGGATTATTCTGAAGAACCTCAGCTGTCTTGGTATTTATTTCACGAAGCCAAAGAAGGCCAGGTAGCCTTTAGTGGCGGACGTTTTACGGGCATGCATTTGGCCAATATTACCATCAATCGAAAGTTGCCTCAGCTGGTCAATTTCAAACCAGTCCAAAGAGAACCTATCGATGGATTGATACAAGAATGGGAGATCTCCGATGTGTTTGAGGAGAAGCTCTTGGACAATACGGAAAATATAAAGAGCGTAATTAGAGCAAGGAAATGGGGAAAAAAGATACAAGTAGAGGAAGGGACTGCCGCTAATATTTCTAGGCAAGTATCCTTGCGGGACACTCCAGCTGCCAATACGGTCTTTGCGAGGGTTGAGATTACTTCTGAGAAAGACCAACTAAAACTCTTTGAATTTGGTTATAGTGACAGAGTGGTGGCCATTTTAAATGGAAAACCCATGTATAAAGGAATCAATACTTGGCGCTCCCGAGATTATCGTTATTTGGGAACGGTAGGTCTTTTCGATGCCATTTATCTACCTCTGAAAAAAGGAAAAAACACCTTGTTACTAGCCGTCTCTGAAGATTTTGGGGGCTGGCTGGTCACGGGAAGGCTGAAAGACTAAGTTCTTGTTGCTAGAAATAGAATGATTTTAATTTGTGTTTGTAAAAGGAGTCCTTGATGAGCGAATGCTGTCAGGGGCTCTTTATTTTCGACCACTATGACGCATAATTAGCATTGTCAAAATAGGTCGTTTAAATGTCAATTATTTTAATTCGATCGCTCCATAGCCAGCATTCCATAGTTTTTTATTGAAGGTGGGAAGCTTTACTTGCAGTAGTGAGTTCGCCGATGCTTTCAATTCTTGCCATTGTGCATCCAATTCAGCTTTTCGGTCTTTGGATGACTTATTCACCCTTGGTAAGCTGCTAGCGGTTTGGTTCATAAGGAATAAGTATTCAGCTGTAAATTTGTTTTCAAAATTTTCCACGTCATCGTAGGCTTGAGATCTCCGCTGAACCATGGCCTCATCCCATGTATTTAATTGTTTTAGAAGCATTTCTCCTTCTGAAACAAGCACAACATGCGTGCCATTGGTTTTCATTTTACTAAGTATGGAAACGATAGTCTTTCCTGCTTTTTTTAAGATATTTACCTTGTTGTGCATCTCTGTTACATTAGCTTCAACTTCAGACATAAAGTTATGGAATTCGTTATAATCGGACGGCGTGACATTATACATTGAATTATATTTGATAACTACCTGTTTTGAAATAGATTGACCATTATAATTTAAAGTAGCACTATAAGTTCCTGGCTTCACTTTGTGGCCTCTAAACCCCGCTTCTATATACACTCCTGGAACTCCCGGTACGATCTTATGCTTCATGTTCCAAACAAAACGGTTCAACCCCTTTTTATAGGAGAGTTGCGGCGCGGCCGGAGCACCACCACCATTGTGTGGAACATAGTTTTCATCTTTTTTCGAAGTATATTCATTAATAACTCGTCCATTGGCGTCGGTTATTTTCAGGGATAATTCGGATCCCTCTGGTATTTCTGGTAAATAGTAGTACAATTCGATGCCATTTGCTGGGTTAATACCTTCAAAATCCTGCATTCCAGTAAACGAATCGTTATTCCCACTTAGAGAACTACCCCAATTGCCATATACAATGGGCTCTGGTTCGTACAGCTGTGCCAATTTACTGGTCTTATCATACTGAGACAATAGCGATAGATTATCCAAAATCCAGAAGGATCGTCCCGAAGTAGCCACGACCAAATCATTATTATGGACCTTCAAATCGGTTATCGGAGTAATAGGTAAGTTACGTTGAAAGGATTCCCATGATTCTCCATCATTAAAGGATATATAAACACCTAACTCGGTACCAGCATACAGTAATCCTTTTTGTTTCCCATCTTCCCGAACCACGCGAGTGTAGGTCCCATTGGGTAGATTAGCGCTGATATTGGACCAGGTTTTTCCGTAATTATTGCTTTTAAAAAGCGCAGGCGTATAATCACCTAACTTATATTTTGTAGTAGCCAAATAGACCGTAGCTGGATCATGAGGGGAAACTTCAATGGCATTAACTAAGGTCTCACCAAGATTTTTAGGTGTAATATTTTGCCAGCTGCTCCCGTTGTTTTGAGTGATATAAACGTAACCATCGTCACTTCCAGTGTAAAACACGCCTTTTTCGTGCTGAGATTCGACCATATAACTAATGGTGCCATAGTTTTCTGCCCCAACTGCTTCGTTCGTATATGGGCCGCCACCTTTGCCTTGTTTGTCATCAAGATTTCTAGTTAGATCAGGTGAGAATTCGGTCCAAGAGGTACCAAGGTCAGTCGATTTCAATACCAATTGAGCACAGTGATAAATGGTTTGGGGTTCATGCTGAGACCAGACTATTGGAGCATTCCAGTTATAAAGGTATTTCATGTCGCGTGCTGCTTTTCCTAAATATTGAATAGGTGCCGCCATTATTTGCGTACTGGCTTTGGTTTTCATATTCAATACTTCGATGGTGCCTAAATAACTTCCACCTACCGTAACTGTTGGATTGTCCTTGTTGAAAGCCAAAAACGCGCTTTCACCTCCAGCCGCCGAAGTCCAATCGCTTTCAGAAATACTATAACTCCCCATACTCATACTGGCAATTTTCACGGAGCTATTGTCCTGCTGCCCGCCATAAATGTTGTAAGGAAACTGATTGTCGGTGTTAATCCGATAAAATTGAGCCGTGGGCATGGTGTTTTGCGAAGACCAACTTTTTCCGAAGTTAAAAGAAATAGCGGCGCCCCCATCATTGGCAATCACCATGTTTTTTGAGTTGTTCGGGTTAATCCATAAGTCGTGATAATCACCATGAGTACCCGTAATACGCTCCCAAGTACTTCCTCCATCTTTAGAGCGCAGGGCAGGAGCACTCAATACATAAACCGTTTCTTCATCGTTGGGGTCTGTGAATACTTCGGTGTAATACCAGGCTCGTTGTGTCAAACGGTTGTCACCACTCACTTGAGACCAGTTCTTCCCAGCGTTATTCGATACATACAATCCACTTTGGTCAGTTTGTGTATCACTTTCTATAAGGGCATATACTTTATCACTATTACTACGACAAACAGAAATTGCCATTTTACCAAGTTCTTTAGGAATTCCATTTTCCAAACGTTCCCAGGTCTCTCCTGCGTCCATGGATTTATAAAGACCACTACCATCGCCGCCACTAATCATTTTCCATGGAGTCCGCTGATGGTGCCAAAGAGCAGCATATAAAACTTGAGGATTATTATAATCGATAGACAGCTCGGAAGCCCCAGCATAGCTATTCACGTATAATGTCTTTTTCCAAGTTAGGCCGCCGTCCGTGGATTTATAAACACCTCTCTCGGTCGTTGGGTTTTGGTATTTCCCTTGGGCTGCTACATAAACAATATCGGGATTAGTGGGATGGATGACAATCCGCGAAATTTGTTCGGTAGCCGTTAAACCAAGGTGCTTCCATGTTTTACCAGCATCGGTCGATTTATAGACCCCGTCGCCAAAGGAAGTCATTACCCCACGTATGGCGTGTTCACCCATTCCACAGTACAGGATATTGGGGTTGCTTTCTGAAACTGCCACAGCTCCAACCGATCCTGTTTTAAAATAACCATCGCTAATATTATTCCAATGTGCGCCTGCATCTTCTGTTTTCCACAATCCACCGCCAGTGGTGCCCATATAGTAGGTGAGGGGATTACCTATTACCCCAGATGCCGCTACGGACCTTCCACCACGGTAGGGGCCAATGTTACGGTACTTCATTGAAGTAAAATAGTCGTTAGCCTCTTGGCCAAACAAAGTAAGTGAACTAAAGAAAAATAGAAGAAGAGAGGTGGTTAGTTTCATTTTTGTGGTTTTGAAAATTAAAAATACAAGAAATGATAGATATGGCAGGTTTATTTTGAATTGATATTCTGACGAAGGACTAAAAAGAGTACTATGCAAAGTGAGCAGCGCTACGTTTAAATAGTTAAAACTAAACTATTAGTTTTAACTAAATAATTAGTTATATTTGAATTCTAGATGAAACTATATACTACTTCTTATGCACAACTTCATTATTAAAGCCCTTCCTCTATTCACTTTTCTTTTATTACAATCCCTTGCATTTTCTCAGGGTTCAAAAGGAAATGAAGACTTATTGGCTGCGTTCAGTGCCCAAGGTTCTTTACAATTAAAGGAATCAAATTCACTTTTCAAAAAGGTGGTTTCGAGTCCCACTGCTACCGATGAAGACAAATGCACAGCGTTACGACAATTGGCCATACAAGATTGGAAGTTCTACAATGACTATAAGGCTGCCAAAACGAAAATAGCTCAGGCGGATTCCATAGGGGATTATTTGTCTGAAACTTGGCTTGTTCTGAATAGAGTAGAAAGGGAGTCAGGACACTTTACAAATGCCTTAGAAGCGGCAAGACAATCCATAGAATTGAGCGTTTCAAAGGCAGACAAGATCTATGCTCAGTATAAATATTGTCAAACAATTTTGAGGCAGGCCCTGCATCAGGCGAATTCCAACAAGGAGATTAACGAAGATTTGTTGTTGGAAGCCTCTCGGCGTCTCCAAGAGGTATTGGCTGTCAACCCTACCAATGCTAATGCGGCCGAAGTACTACTGGGTGTAGCATTGCTATGTAAAGATGGGGATTTGGCGCTGAAAGCTTGGCTTTCCTATTTTAGATTTACCAATGCTCAAAATGCATATTCATATTTGCAACCAGTTGCAAACACTTTACAAAACATTTTGCCAAATTGGAAGGGAGAAATATCTACCCTTGATGAAAAAGTACTAGTTGCACAGGCCCTTGGTAAATCTGGATTTTACAATTATGCTAAGGTTTTAACTTATGGATTTGGTGAAAGCCATTCGATCTCCAGTCTTGATAATGTTGAGTTGCAAAACATAATAGCCTATGCTAATTACTTGAATGACGTAAAAGCCTATACCAACGAATACTATAGAAAAACTACCGTAGGCGAACCCATTACTGATGATTATATGGACCTATTAATGGATAAAAATGAACAGCTGTATGACCTTTTAACAAATTCAGAAATAAAAAAGGATACCTTTAGTTTTGGTAATTTTAGATCGTTGATACGATCCGGTTTTGGTACAGTTCTTATGGTTGGTCAGACCAGTAGTTCAAATGTTCCAAGCTTGGTTATGGGACAGATAGTCAATGAACGTGTCCGAAGTGTTGAACAATACGGGCATACGGCCGATTTCAATTTCACCGAACTTGACATGATGACTTCCAATGGCTATCCCAGTTGGTTTTGGGAAGATAGAGGAGCTGGAGGGTTTGCTATTCCAGGTGGATTTATTCGTGTCAAGAAAATGTTCAAACACTTAGGAATTGATGCTTGGGAACGGGTCACCGACTCGGTTAAAAGAGGAAAGCATCTAGAGAAAATCGAAACCCATTTGCTTAGCTCCACCAAGGAATCGACCAGAAACAGTATTTTACTTGGTCTATCTAGAAAGTTAGAATTGGACGCCTTAGATGCTATTTATGAGAGGCTAGTGGACACTGGATTATCAGGGCTAGAATTGCAATTGAAGTTCATTGAGACATACGATGATTATAGAGACAACGCTACGATGTTCGCACACGAGGGGCGTCACTCTTTGGATCGGATTGCTTTAGAGGATGGGTATCGAGAACTGGGAATCCCTACCATTGAATATCGGGCAAGGCTGTCGCAAATTGCTTTTAGTGAATCACCAAAACTAGAATTGGCTAATATGATTAATGGCGTAGGAACCACGGGAGCTGGCCTTTCGAATAAAATGATAGTGGAAGTTGCTGAGCAATGGCTAGCCGTCAACAGTTCTGATGTTGCAGAGTTTGACGCGACCAAACTGCCCATTTCACAATTATACCGTTTGACCGAAGAACAAATTAAAAACTGCTTTCGTGCCGTAGATCCCTTTTATTTAGCCTTGAAAAAGCTGTAAGGAATTCCATTCTCTAAGGTATTATTTTATTCTTATCTTTAGTAGCAACTTGTATCACTAATAGCTAGGTTCTTGAGAATTTCTGCTGGTGATATGGGTGGTATCATCAATCATTAAATTAATCAAAATGGGAATCTTCAAAAATGCTATGGTAGCTTTAGCTATCATCATGCCATTGGTTAGCTCAGCCAATAATATAAAGGTAGAACAAGTTAAATTCAATAATAGTACAGGGGTTGTTAGTTTCAATCTGTCTTGGGAAAACAGTTGGAATAATAATAAAAACCACGATGCAGCTTGGGTGTTCGTGAAATTGGTACAAACCAATGGTGCCTATGTTCATGGCAGTTTAGCCACTTCAGGTCACGGAAGTAGCTCTGAAAATGGGCCTAAAGCCAATTTGAATCTACCAAAAGACCGCGTAGGGATGTTTGTTTCCACAGGGGCTGCGCATCGAGGAAACGTCTCGTGGGAAGTCGAGTTACAACTAGACAAAGCCATTCTCAAAAACATAACTTCAGAATATAAAGTAGAGGTTTTTGCTATTGAGATGGTGTATATCCCCGAGGGATCTTTCTTCATAGGGGATACCGACCTAGCAGCACTAGATTATGCTTCTTTTTTTGAAGTTAGTGCAGATAGAAGTCCCGCTGGACCTTATAAAATTAATTCCGAAGATCAAATAATCACGGTGGGTGGTTCAGAAGGGAATTTATATTACGATACAGGGAATTCGCCCTATCGTGGGGATCATAAAGGGACAGTGCTGGCCTCATTTCCGAAGGGATACAATGCTTTTTACATGATGAAGTATGAAACCTCACAAGGGCTCTACGCCGATTTTCTAAACACTATTTCTTCTGAATTGGCTGCCCAATTAACGCCTCATGGAACCAAAGATTATTATCAAAAACGAGGCAGTATCAAGTTGGAAGAGAATAAGTATATTGCGAATAGCCGAAGCAGGCCAGCAAATTATATTACTTGGGATGATGGCGCCGCGCTTGCAGATTGGGCAGGCCTAAGACCCATGACCGAATTGGAATTTACAAAAGCAGCCCGTGGACCAAATGAACCCATTACCCATGAATTCCCATGGGGAACAGATACAGTGGATGGCCTCAAGCGTAAAGTCACTTTGGATGACGAATTGGTCTTCATAGATGGCGTTTCCGAAACCAATCTCAACGATCAAAATCGAAATGTTTATGGAGCCTCTTATTTTTGGGTGATGGACTTGGCGGGTAGTTTGTGGGAGAAATGTGTGACCATTGGAGATGAGATAGGAAGAAATTATTTGGGTAGTCATGGAGATGGTCGGATTTCTGAAAAAGGTACAGCCACAAATCCAGATTGGCCCGCAGGAATAGCTGAGGAAGGCGGGTACGGATACCGAGGAGGTGGTTATTATGCACATGGAATGAAGATAAGCGACTTTAATCCGCATAGTCCCATTTCGTATAGACCCTATGGCAGTTGGGCGGGAGGGAAACGTTCCATTGCCTATAGCCAACGCTATGTGAGGACTGCGGAATAGTGCTGTTATTTGAGTTTATTAAAACCTTGTGTGGTGGTATTAATTTTAATTAACTTTAAATGCTAATCAACCATGCATGTTTTCCATGAAAAATCGAATTTACTCCGTTCAATTTCTACTACTCTTTTTTACCACAAGTATATTAATCGCCCAAGATTTTAAAGCTTTAGAATATCGCTCGGTAGGCCCAGAGCGAGGCGGACGAGTAACAACAGTGACAGGGACTTCCATGTTACCGGGAACCTTTTACCTGGGTGCCACGGGCGGTGGCGTTTGGAAATCGGATGACTACGGAACCTCTTGGAATAATGTTTCGGATGGATTTTTCGAAACGCCTTCCATTGGAGCAATTGAAGTTGCCGTGAACGATCCCAATATTGTATATGTGGGAACAGGATCTGACGGATTGAGAAGTAATGTGATTAGTGGCAAAGGTGTATATAAATCGATTGATGCAGGAAAGACTTGGGAGCATATCGGACTCAAAGATGTTGGGCAAATTGGCGCTGTTGAAATTGACCCTACCAATCATAACGTGGTTTGGGTAGCTGCTATCGGAAATGCATTTGGAGCCAATACCGAACGCGGTATTTATAAAACGACCGATGGAGGTAAGAACTGGGAAAAAGTATTGTTTGTTTCAGATAAAACGGGATTCTCCGATTTAGAACTACTTCCTGGAAACCCAAACATTGTCTATGCCGCCGCCTGGAAGGCAGAACGGAAACCATGGACCATTATTTCAGGTGGAACCAACAGCGAAGGCGGAATTTATAAGTCGGTTAACGGGGGTAAGGATTGGACGAAATTAGAAAATGGTTTACCGCAAGGACTGATCGGTAAAATTGATTTAGCCGTTTCCCCTTTAAACTCAAGCATCCTATATGCTGTAATTGAAGCACCTGAAAAGGAGGGCGGCTTGTACAAATCCATAGATCAAGGGAAATCATTTGAACAAGTTTCAGATAACAAAGGACTCGTAAATCGACCTTTTTATTATACTAATATTGAATTAGACCCCACCAACCCGGACATTGTCTATTCTAATGCGAATCCTTTGTTGAAGTCGAAAGATGGCGGTAAGACATGGAAGCGTATGAGTGTTCCACATGGCGATAACCATGATATTTGGATCAATCCAAACAATCCGGACTTGCTGATTCAAGCCAATGATGGTGGTGCCAACGTTTCTCATAATGGAGGCAAAACTTGGTCTACGCAATTCAATCAGCCCACGGCTGAGGTATACCAAGTGGAAGTAGACGATCAATATCCGTATTGGTTGTATGCAGGACAGCAAGATAATTCCTCTACAATTGCGGTTCCTAGTTTTCCTCCTAGTTCTATTCAGTATGCAGGAAAGGGGTGGATTATCAACACCGGTGGTTGCGAGACAGGGCCAGCAGTCCCAAAACCAGGAAATCACAATATTGTCTACGCCAACTGTAAAGGTCGATTTAGTGTCTTTGATAAGCGTACAGGAACCGAGAAAGCCTACTATATTGGTGCATCTAATATTTACGGACACAATCCAAAAGATTTGCAGTACCGTTTTCAAAGAGTGGCCCCCATTCATGTATCACCACATGACCCTAATGTGGTCTACCAAGGGTCGCAGTTTTTACATAAAACGATCAATGACGGACTGATTTGGGAAACCATTTCACCCGACCTAACCGCTTTCGAAGCTGACAAACAAATGCCCTCGGGTAGCCCGATTACACGGGATATCACTGGTGAAGAATATTATAGTACACTCTATTCCATACGAGAATCAAAACTCGTTAAAGGACTAATTTGGACCGGTTCGAATGATGGTGTGATTTCACTTACTAAAGATGGTGGGAAAACATGGAAGAATGTCACTCCAAGTAACTTACCGAAAGGAGGAAGGGTAGAGTCTGTCGCAGCGTCTCAATTCAATCCAGCTAAGGCCTATATCGCTGTGGATCGTCATCTGTTGGGAGATGCTAAGCCTTATTTATATAAAACGATTAATTATGGGGAAAGTTGGGAACACATCAGCACCAATGATAATGGTATTCCATCCGACTTCACTAGCCGTGTGTTGCGAGAAGACCCAGTGCGGGAAGGCCTTTTGTATGCTGGAACCGAGTATGGTGTCTTTGTTTCTTTCGATGATGGAGTTTCTTGGAAGGCATTTCAGCAAAACTTACCCGTAGTTCCCATTACCGATTTGAAAATTTTCAGAGGGGATATCGTTATAAGCACTATGGGACGTGGCTTTTGGATTCTAGATAATATCACTACACTTCGACAGGAACAAGTGACTCAATTGAAAGATATGCCGCATTTATTTGCACCCGATAAGACCATTCGTTATCGACATCCGAAGGCAAGTAACAGTTCGTTTCCAAAGTACCCTAGAACTAGTGTTATCATGGATTACTTTATTCCTGAAGGAACCAAAGGAGGTATTCAGTTAGAAATTTTGAATGAAAGTAATAACTCAGTGGTAACCATTGTAAGTGATAGCACTCAATTGAAGTCTACCACCAAAGTCGTGGAGGATATGAATTTGAGTCAGACATTTGTATTCGTAAATAAGAAACTAAGCGGAAAACCAGGTTTAAATCGATTTGAATGGGACTTGCGTCAAGAAGGTGCATGGGCCAAAGACAAGAAGCGAAGCTATAAATATGGACCGATGGTGGCACCAGGAACCTACACGGCTAAGTTAACCGTCGCAGACCAGTCTTTGGAACAAAGTTTTGAAATCCTAATGGATCCAAGAGTGGAGGAAGGCGGTATCTCCATAGCCAATATTGAGACGCAATTACTCATGCAAAATAAGGTCATCGATTTACTCACCGAAGCCAGAAAACTCCAAGCTGATTTAGAAGAAGAAGCCGAAGTTTTGGAAGGCAAAAAGACCAGGAAAAAAGTAGCGCGATTGGAGCAAATAAATGCTGTTTTAAAGCAATTAAAGAACGATGAAGGTGCCTACCCGCAACAGATGTTGGTTTCACAAATTTCTTATTTACTGAATATGATAAGTCAGTCGGATCAATTGCCTGGAAGGGATGCGGCGGAGCGCTATGAGGCTTTGGTAAGTAAGCTAAATTTGGTACAGGGAGAGAACGTAAAATAGTATAGGAATAATAGACGTTACTAATCGTTCTTTTTACTCCTTCGGACCAAATAAATAACTAATCCCACCACCAAAGCAGCGAAAAGAAATAAAATAAGAAGTAGAATAACCTGCCAAATGCCAATTGCAAGTGTCATAAGTATGAAGGAAATTAGTTCGTAAAAATCAGTTTCGTAAAGATACTCCGTTTTCTTTATCCCAAAACCGCTATTTTTGGACGCAGATGAATTTCGACCACCAATTATTATTTTTCTTTAGTGCCCTAGGAGCTTTTAACGGGCTTTTCCTTAGTCTCTACTTTGCCTTTTTTATCAAGAATAGGAATAGCACGACCTACTTTCTTGCGGCCTTGATCTTTGTAATTAGTGTACGGGTAGTAAAATCGGTATTTCTCACATTTTATCCGGGTACTTCCAGTTTGTTTATTCAGATTGGTTTGACCGCTTGTTTTTTGATTGGACCATTTCTATATGTCTATGTGAATGAAGTGAAACAGCCTAAGAATGGCCGTAACAAATGGTTGTGGTTGTTGCATATAGTTCCTGTGATTGTTGGAATGATTATAATTGGTTATTTCTTTCCCTATCGAGAAAATGTAAGCATGTGGTGGCGGGTGCCTCCAAGAATTTTCGGAATGCTGTTATTTAGTCAATGGTTGCTATATGTGCTTTTATCTGGCTATACCATCAAGGACTCCTTCGGTAGATTATTCCGAAGGAAAGAAAAAGTGACCAATCAAGATTTTTGGGTGCTTAATGTTGTGATTGGTGTAGCTCTGATTTGGCTCGCCTATAATACCTCTCAATATACATCCTATATCGTGGGAGCATTGTCCTTTTCGTTTACGCTGTATTTGAGTTTGCTCATTTGGGTGTTTAAGCGTCGTAAGTCGGCTCAATTTTTTGCGCAACCGCTGAAGTATGCCAATAAACGCGTTTCGGATATTGAAGCTGCTGCCATCGAATCCAAATTGAAAGATCTTTTTAAGGAAGTTGAACTGTATAGAAATCCACAGTTGAAATTAAACGATCTAGCCACTGCAGTTGAAGAAACCTCGCATACCTTGTCTGAATATCTCAATAGCAACGTTGGTAAGAGTTTTACGATGTTTATCAACGAATATCGAGTGAAAGCTGCAGAACAAATGTTGCAATCCAATGACCATCTCACCATCGAAGCTATTGGAAATGAGTGTGGTTTTAAGTCTAATTCTACTTTTTACGCTGCCTTTAATAAAGGCTTGGGAATGACTCCAGCCCAATACAAGAAGGCTAATTCTTAGCTTTTTTTCTTCGGAATTATAGATTCGAAGACCATTACCCCCTATTTAGGCGGTCTCTTTAGAGATTTCAAATACTTTCGTTTCAACAAAAATTTACACTCATGAAAAAAGTATTTGTATTTGCGATATTGCTGATGGCCAGCTTTAATATTCAATCCCAAACAGAGGAAGAACTAATTACCGCAACCTTGTTAGACTATATTGAAGGAACGGCCAACGGGCAGACTGAACGGATTACCAACGCCTTTCATCCCGATTTAAATCTTTATGCGGTCAAAGATGGAAAGTTGTTGATTCGACCTGGAAAGGAATACATTCAGTTTTTTACGGACGGCAAAAAACGAGATCGTATAGGGAAGATTTTGATGATTGACTACGAAAATGATGCCGCTATTGCCAAAGCAGAAATTGGTAACTCTAGAAACATGACACCATATATTGATTATTTTATGTTGCTGAAGATAGATGGCAAATGGACTATAATTCAAAAGATGTACACTAAGAAAGTAGCAATTAACTAATCAATCCCCATAGAAACCTATGAAGAAGTTCCTTTTTATTTTCGTCGTTCTATTACAAAGCTGTAGTGGCAATAGTCAAGATCAACCAGCTGACGCAAGATTTATGGGCCTGGAGGCTCATATTGACTCATTACTTGCAGAATACCATGCTGTAGGACTTTCAGTCGCGGTAGTTGAAAAAGGCACTACCATTTATGCAAAAGGATTTGGGTATCGCGATTATGAAAATAAATTGCCTGCGAATGCACAAACTATCTTCGGAATTGGTTCCTGTACTAAAGCATTTACGGCAGCTGTATTGGGCGTTGAGCGAGATCAGGGAAAACTTGCATTTACGGATGCGCCTTCTAAGTATATAAAAGACCTCTCATTTTACTCGGGAGCAATGAACGATAGTATTCAAATTGAGCACTTACTCACCCATAGTTCTGGGGTCGGGAATCGAAGTTCTGAGTCTACTGCAATTCTTTTTGAGACTTCGAATGCGAGGGAGTTGATTCCACGCATTAAATATCTGCGACCTGCCGGTGGCGTTGGACAAGAGTTAATGTATAATAATTTGATGTATACACTAGCCGGGATGGTGGGTGAAGATATTACTGGAAATAGTTGGGCAGATAACCTGCAATATAGTTTATTCGACCCCATAGGGATGTCACGAACCTTTATCGATTTTGCGCCTGGAGTAGCAAAGGGCAATTATTCGTTAGGTTATGTGGTAGATAGCATTACTCCAACTACAGTCATGCCAGAGGTCATGGTCACGAGAGCTCCTGCGGGGGCTATATTTAGCACTGCCGATGATATGAGTTTATGGCTTAAAACTTGGCTGGCTAAAGGAAAAATAGGCGGGAAGCAAGTACTACCAACATCTTATGTTTCGGATGCTATATCCGAACGTATTCTTTGGCCTTCAAATCCGAATGACACAACAAACGTTGCGTCCAAATACTATGGTTACGGTTGGATCACTTGGGAGGATCGAGGATATCGTCGTGTGGAGCATTCTGGAGGGGTATCTGGTTATGGTTCCAACGTCGTGTTTTTTCCTGAAGCAGGTATTGGATTGGTAGTGCTGACCAATCAAACGGCCTCGAGTTTGCCGTATTCGGTTACAAGTGAAATCGTTTCACGCATATTGCCCATACTTGAAAATGACCCACATGAAGCACAATTTGTGCAGGTACAAACTATTTTACCAGCAGATACTCCCACAACAATTAACAAGGAATTACCACCTAGCCTTGACCTATCAAACTTTGTGGGAGCCTATCAACACCCAGGCTTCGGAAAAGTGACCGTTAGCTATGAGGGAGAAACATTATATGCTGAATTCCCTATGACCAGGTTGCGTTTGACCCATCATGAAAATAATGTCTTTCATGATCACTATACTATGGAAGTACCTATGGTGATGTGGAATTTCATGCAGCTGGATTTTCGAGCTAACTATGCAGGGAAAATAGACACTTTAATGATTAATTTGGATGCTGTATTGGTGGCTTTTGAGAGGGTCGTCGACTAGATGGAACTAGTTGAACAGTTTGGTGATGGCATTACTAGTGATGCATCAAATACTTGGAATACCTAAATTAATTTATTTCATGGCATTATCCAAGTTGTGCTTATAAACACTACCAATGGGAATAATTACTTCTCCTACATTTAGACGATTGCCTTCTATCGTTTGTATTTTTTTCAGTGCTACAATATAAGAGCGATGTATTCTTAAAAACTGATTTTTAGGGAGTGAATTCTCAAAATTTGTCAACCGATCTAAGGAAGTGATGGTTTTATTTTCGAGATGTATTTTCACATAACTGCCTAGACTCTCTAGATACAGTATGGACTTTAATGGTATTTGATGAATCTTCTTATCTCCTTTAACGAAGATGGTTTCGTTTTCATTGGTAGTTGCCGTAGTATTAATAGGGGCAAATTCTTTCGTTTCTTTTTGTAGCGCTAAATCCAGCATTTTTTTTTGTGCTTGTGCTTTTCCTATCGCTTTTAAAAAACGTTCAAAACTAAATGGCTTTAAGAGGTAGTCAAGGATGCTTAACTCATAACCTTCCATGGCATATTCTTGATAGGCAGTAGTTACAATAATTAAGGGAGGGTCGTTCAAGGTTCGTAGAAAGTCCAATCCTTTTAATTTTGGCATGTTTATATCCAAAAATATTAAATCAACCTGATTTTCAGTAAGATAGTCGATGGCTTCAAAGGCAGAATGGCATTCTTTTACAATAGTTAAAAACGCAAGATTGTCACAATAGTTTTTTATGATTTTATGTGCCAGGGGTTCATCATCTATCGTTATACAATTCATTTTAAATACAATTTTAAGTCTACACTAAATACATGCTTATTGGTAACTATTTTAAGCTCATGCGCTTCGGGATAAATTAAAGATAATCTTCTTTTTACGTTTTCGAGACCAATACCAATTTGATTTTCATTTTCAGAATTGTCAAAATTATTTTCAATGTATAAGTGTATCATTTCAGCCGTGGTTTTGAGCCTTAAATTGATAAAAGCATCTTTCTCCATTAGATCAAAACCATGCTTAAAAGCATTTTCCAGAAATACAATCAAGATCATAGGAGCAACTGGTATGGAAGGGTCTATAATTTCTTTTTTAAACGTTATAATTCCACGTTCAAAATGCCGCATCTTTTGCAATGCTATGAAATTCTCTAAATAGGCTACTTCTCCGACGATAGAAACTTTAGGGGCCTTACAATCGTAAATGGTATACCGCATCATCTCGGATAATTTTAATATCAGTGCAGGCGTGTCGTCCGATTTTTCAAGAGAAAGCGCATATAAATTATTCAATGTGTTGAAAAAGAAATGCGGATTAATTTGATTCTTAAGGAGGGATAATTCGAATTGAAGTCGGTCATTTTCAATTTGTTTGATTTCCGAAAGTTGCTTAAACCATCTATAAGAAAGATGGAGTAAGGTTGAAATGAACATGATAAAAACCATACCCATAATGCCACTTACTGGATCAGGCTGTTCTTCGTGTCGACCAAACCAGTTTCTATCAATCCAAGGTTCACCATAGCCTAAAACTAAACCCCAACCAACAACCACAATAATTATAATTAGGGAATAAGTGAGATATCTTTTTTTAACGAGGTACGTTGGAATTAACCAATATATATTGAAGTAAATAGGTGGTGCCAAAAGGAACAACACACTCGTTGCCGATTGTAACAGAGAGGTGCTAAGAAGTTCAGAAGTAAAAGTGGTCCAATGCGTAATTGCAAAGATCGATTCCATCCCTATAATGACACAGCATAAAATTAATATATGCGTAAGTATGCGTTTTCTACGGGTGTCAAATACTCTCGTCTCCATAGAAGCAAAAGTAGCATAACTATTGAGGTTGAACTATTCTATTTAACGAACACCCCGTAATTATGAACGAAACCATGGTTTTTATCTATGAACTTGGTTCGTGAGCTCCCAGCGTGTTTTATCTGTATTAAACGATGCGTTGGTTAAAAAAAGTTGATGCCTCATAGCTGTTTGACTTCTTTTGCTCCACATTATAAAAATAGCAGGTATGAAATTAATAATCAGCAATTTAAATAAAACCTACCCTAACGGTGTAAAGGCCTTAGACAATCTATCATTGGAAATCTCCAGTGGGATGTTTGGCTTACTCGGGCCTAATGGCGCCGGAAAATCTTCCTTAATGAGAACCTTGGCTACGCTACAAGAAGCTGATAGTGGCTCTGCCTTTTTGGGAGAAATTGATATTCTTAAAAACCCCATTGAGCTACGAAAAGTCCTAGGGTATTTACCGCAAGAATTTGGTGTGTATCCTAAAATCACCGCGAAACAATTATTGGAGCATTTAGCGATATTAAAGGGAATTTCTTCTAGAAAAGAACGGAAGGAATTGGTGCGTTATTTATTGCAAAAAGTGAATCTGTATGACAAGCGAAATAAGGAAGTAAAAGGTTTCTCCGGAGGAATGAAGCAGCGAATAGGCATTGCACAAGCCCTTATTGGTAATCCAAAACTGATCATTGTTGACGAACCCACAGCAGGATTGGATCCTGGTGAAAGAAATAGATTTCATAACCTTTTGGCCGATGTTGCTGAAGATGTGATTATCATTTTATCCACTCACATTGTAGAAGACGTAAAAGAGTTGTGTCAGAACATGGCAATTATGAATCATGGCAGGCTCATTTGTCAAGGCAAACCACAATCTGTAATAACCGAATTGGATAATAAAGTTTGGCAAAAACTGGTGGAGCGAAATGAAATAGAAGGCTATAACAATAGGTACACCGTTATTTCCAACAAAATGGTAGGAGGGAAGCCCTTAATTCATGTATTGAGTGACCATAAACCAGCAGACGGATTTAATCAAGTTTCTGCAACCCTGGAAGATGTGTTCTTTGCGAAGATAAATAGTACTCAAGAGGTAATTTAAAAATAGATCATCATGTTTAAAACATTCTTTATCAAAGAGATTTCAATGGGTTTTAAGAGGCCAATGATTTATATCTTTACAGCGATATTCACCATAATTGCAGCAATAGGAGTAGTTAGCGACGATATATCCTTTGGAGGTGCTACTGGAACTATTCTTAAAAACGCCCCCCATGTTATGACGTTGTATGTCGCCAATATGTCAATAATTGGTTTGTTAATCGCCACGGCGTATTTTAACAATGCGGCCTTGCGAGACTATCAAAATAATTTCGACGGTATTCTTTTTAGCACCTCTCTTCATAAAGCCAGTTACTTTTTTGGGCGTTTCTTTGGAGCTCTCTTTTTGTCAACAATTCCTCTTTTAGGCGTGTTTATTGGATTTTCTATAGGTACAGATATAAGTGCTGAAATGGGATTTGCTGGTGACAGTAGATTGGGGGTTCTTGAGTTTAGCGCTTTCATAAATAACTATTTGTTATTCGTATTGCCGAATATGTTTATTGCTGGTGCCATCATTTTTGCTGTTGCTAATAAATGGAAGAGTACTATTATTTCATTTATTGCGACCATTGTTATTATCGTGGCGTATTTATTATCTGGCACATTTCTAAATGATGTAAGCACCGAAAGTTTAGCCGCACTCACTGAAGTTATGGGTTTAAGGGCTTATACCATAGATTCAAAATATTTTACCGCTATTGAAAAAAACACCCAAATTGTATCGTTCAATGGGTGGCTTCTCTTGAATAGATTGCTTTGGGTAACCGTTGGTGTGATAACCCTACTAACTTCGTATTTGTCATTTTCATTTGTTCAGAAGCACCAAAAAGTCAAAAAAGAAAAACTACCGAGTCAACGAAATGATGGAGTGCAAATTTTTAACCTTCCTAAAACCGAAAGTAACTTCAATTTTACAACGTCAAAGAGCCAGTTCATTAGTTTTTTTAAGATTAATTTTTACACCATTTTAAAGAGTAATACCTTTAAGATACTGCTCCTTTTTGGAGTGCTAATATTGATAAATAAGTTGTTGAGTGGTTTTGAATATTATGGACTTCAATCCTACCATGTAACCTATAAGATGTTGGCCTTTAACCGCCCCATTAGTATGATGATAGGGATTATTATGCTCATATTTTTTAGCGGGGAATTGGTTTGGAGGGAACGTGCAAATAGTATCAGTGGTGTCATAGACGGCACACCTCACTCTTCATTAACCCAGCTTTTAGCTAAGATTGCTTCCCTTATAGTAATTAACATGCTATTTGATTTGCTCTTAATTGTGGTGTCAATCATATATCAACTATTGAACGGTTATACAAACCCCGAAATTGGAGTGTATTTATTAGATTTTCTGTATTCAGGAATCCCCATGTATGTAATATGGTCCTGTATTTTAATATTCATTCAGGTCGTTCTTAACAATAAATACATCGCTTATTTTGTTTCCATTATTCTTATTTTCATGTTCGAATTTATTGTAGTCGATGCCCTTGGCTTTAAATCGTATATGCTTAATCTAGGGTTCTCACCAACGTATTTATACTCCGACATGAATGAATTTAGTGATGCAGTAACAGCGATTAATTGGTTTAATCTGTACTGGGTACTCTTTGGGATTTTACTAATGACATTGGCAAGCTTGCTGTGGGTGAGAGGTTCTGTCAAAGGCGTGAAAAATAGATGGAAATCGGCTAAAAATCATTTCACAAAAAAGTATGCGCTTAGTTTAACGGTTGTCACGGTTCTGTTCTTTTTAACCTCCAGTTTTGTATACTACAATACCCAAGTATTGAATCCCTATAATTCAGCAAGTGAAATTATAAGTATGCAGGAGACTTATGAAATAAAATATAAAAAGTATGAATCCATATCACAGCCAAAAATTGTCGAAATAAAATATGAAGTTGATATATATCCCAACGAGAGAAATGTAAAAGCGAAGTCGTTCCTAACTATTGAAAACAAGGGGGATAAGGCTATAGATTCTTTGCACTATTCAACCATCTTCTTTGTAGAAGACGAAATAAACGGTATGGGGTTGAAAACATC